>Ga0137415_10000100_pt1 | contig 67623 bp, 53 predicted proteins | sample CZODoug3_1_1_16f_FD_183082 | JGI IMG/M metagenome (GOLD analysis project Ga0137415, IMG submission 183082) | Vadose zone soil fungal communities from Angelo Coast Range Reserve, California, USA - CZODoug3_1_1_16fungal (Hybrid Assembly) | ecosystem: Environmental > Terrestrial > Soil > Vadose... | reverse complement strand
CGGATGAGCTGGTCGTAGAGAATCTTCAGCTTGTCGCGCAAATCGGTGAGCGACTTATTGATGTTGATGAGGCTCGCGGCGTGGCGCTGGTTAGTAACTTTGGCGGACATGTACTGTTGCTGATCGAGAGAGGTCAAGCCGCCCGCAGCCATCTTTTTGTCCGCTTGGTTAGCCAGCGCCATGCTGTGCTCGGCATCTTTTTGGTTTGTGTCGATCTGGTTTTGCAGCGTGCGGATCGAGCCATTCAGGTTTCCGAGTTGCTCGTCCATAATCGCGAGATTCTTTTTCATCTCTGCGATGTAGTTCTTCAAGATGCCGATGGGGTCGAGCTCGATAAACAGCCCGGTCAGAAACCGCATGACGCTCTGGAAGATGAGCTTTCCCAGCGTCAAGACGCGTTTGTCCGTGACGATAAAGATCAGCAGAAGAATCGCGCCGATCAGAATCGCGAGGTGCAAGGTATCCGTCGCCGCGGCGATCAGGAACGGAAGCATCTGCACGAATCCATACGCTACCGCGATGCCGCCGAGGACCAGCACGACTTTGCCGACGGTTCCTTCCGGCCGCTGCCAGAAATTCTTCAATCCCTGCATTACAGGGGAACCCGGATTGGTTGCCATGGCGTCTCCCTATCCCAAAATCGTTTCAAATTCCTTGCGTTGCTGCTGAATCTCGGCGCGCCGCCGTTCCAGCGCGGCCGCGAAATTGTTCTTGGCCTCCTGCAGCTTGGCCCGCGATACCTCCGTCTGCGACTGCATGGACTTCACCTGTTGCTGCAGGTCGGCAATTTCTTTCTGTTTTTGCTGGATGGCCTCATTGATGTCGCTGATTTGGGCAATCTTGGCCTCGACTTCGGTTCGCGACACGTCGTCAGTTTGTTTGTTAAACGTTGTCGCCGAGGAATTCAGAACATTGAGCAGAGCATCAAAGCCCTTCAAAATCGCGTCCTTCGTCAAACCGCCTTGCGACTGCGCCGTGGCCAAAGCGGCTTTGTATCGTAACGCCTTGTCGGTGATGACGGACGAAAGTGGCGCCGCAAAAGCTTCGATCTTGGCAAGCTCGGGAACTGCGGAAAGGTCCGTCTGCTTGGCCAAGCGCGTGTAGAACTGGTTGTCGCGCGTCCCCATCGGGGCATACGTGGCGGGAGCCGGGTCGAGGGGCCGCGACGCTACGTGGCTTGGCGCTGGCTTGCCAGGCTGCGGCGCCGCCTGCGGTTCCTCTTCAAATATGGCCTTTTTGATCAGGTCCATGAACGGCATGAGTCACGTCCTTACTTCGTGAATCCTGTTTCCCAGCCGGGAAACACACCACTTTACTCTTCCGAGGTCCAGCCCGGCTGGAGTTCCGCGCCGAATCGGTCCACCAATTTGCCCGCATTGTATCCTATAGATAGGTGAACTCTTGCGTTTTACTCGGGGTACGCGGCCATCGTAGACCGGGCCTGCTTGCCTTTCAATCGGGAAATCGCCAAGGTATCGCATTTGATTAACCCGTGATTTCCTTTGCTTTGATGCCCCCATTAAACCCCCTATAGGGAAAGCATGCAATTCAGCTACAATGCACACTTTCACCGTTCAAAATGATGTCCTTTTTGAACTGACAAACTTTCGATGAGGGACTAGCCTGTGGCTGGAAAGACGCTACCCGCGGTACTGAGCCAGATTGTAGAGGCCAAAGCCGAATACGATACCCGGCTCCTGGCCCAGCAACTCGGAACGAACTACCGCTCGCTGATGTATTGGCTCAGAGGCGACCGACCCATCCCCGCGGAGCTGCTGCCGCGAATTTGCGTGCTGTTGAAGAATTTCGAAGCGCTTGATGTTCTCGAATCACAGGCAGGAAGAGTGGCATTCAAGATTCCAGATCCGCAGCAGACCACGGAAAAAGAGTTTCTGGTCATTTCCAATCTGATGAAAGATGTGGGTGCAGCACTGGAAAGCATTGCCAATACTCTCGCCGACGGTGTCGTAGACGAACACGAATTGAACAACACCATTCCGAAACTGGAGGCCGTCATTAGAGAGTGCGCCTCCGTGAAATATTTGCTGGAAGCCCTTTACAAAAATAGGAAACGAAAGGCACGCAAGTAGGCGAAGCGCGCTGATTCCGCAGTCAGTTCGGCGAGGCATCCAAGCCAAACTCGCGGTGCGTGGTGTTCAGGGCGGTCTTCACGGACTTCTCGTCAATCACGAAGGAGATGTTGCTCTCCGAAGAGCCTTGGGCGATGGCGATGAGGTTCACATTTTCACGCCCCAGCGCATTGAAGGTTCGGCCGGCGATTCCTGGTGTCCCGCGCATGTTCTCTCCCACCACGGCTACGATGGCGATATTGGAATCCACGGTGATGTGCTCCACCTTGTGATGCGCCAAGTCGTGCGCGAATTCTTTGCGCAGGGCTTCCACCGTTCGCTGGGCATCCGAGGTCGAAACGATGAAGCAGATGTCGTTTTGCGAGGAGGACTGCGAAATCAGCAGCACGTTGGCGCGCACTTCGGCGGTGGTTGAAAACGTGCGGCCTACCACATCGGGCAATCCGACGATTCCCGGACCGCCCACACTGATTAATGTTACGTCGCGGATGGCCGTCAGCGCTTTAACGCCGCCTCCGATACTGCGGCCTTCGGGCGTGATTTTTGTGCCGGGCTTTTCGGGAGCAAAACTGTTGCGGATCCACACGGGAATCGCTGCTTGCACGACAGGGTTCAACGTTTTCGGATGCAGCACTTTCGCGCCAAAGTACGCCAGCTCAGCGGCTTCGCGATAGGAGATCACAGGAATTGTGCGGGCTTCCGCTACCAGGCGCGGGTCCGCCGTCAGCACGCCGTCAACGTCGGTCCAAATGATGACTTCATCCGCTTCCATCGCCGCGCCAAGGATCGTCGCGGAATAGTCGGAGCCGCCCCGCCCCAGAGTGGTCAATTGACCTTCCGTAGTTGCGCCGATAAAGCCGGTCACGATGGGGGCGATGCCTTTTTCGAGCAACGGGCGCAGCCGCGCCTGGGATTTCGCACGCGTCAATTCCATCTGCGGTTCGGCGCCACCGTGAAACGCGTCGGTCACGATCAATTCCGTGGCTTCGATCGCTTCGCTTGGCAGACCCAGCTCTCTGACTGCGGCCGCCAGGAGCGGTGCGGAGAGTCTTTCCCCCAGGCTCGAAATGGCGTCGAGGGTGCGTGGTGTGAGTTCCCGCAGCAGCGACGTTCCTTCGCAGAGCCGTCGCCCTTCCGCGAGGACTTCTTCCAATCGCAGCCTAATCGCCGCGCGCTCGTCCGCGCGCTGGACCAGGCTCGTCAATGCGGCTTCGTGTTGCTGTCGCAACGCCTCGACAATAGCTGCAGCCTCACCGGTGTCCCCCGCCTGCGCCTTCCTTGCAGCTTCGATCAATCGGTTGGTCACTCCGCCCATCGCGGAAACCACTGCAATGCAGGGGTTTTCCTTGGCCGCCTTGGCGATAATCTGCGCTGTCCTGGCGATACATTCCGCATCGCCCACCGACGTCCCGCCGAACTTCATCACCTGTAACCGTGGCCTCATTTCACTCCTGAGTATGGATTCGCTTTTGGATCATTTTACGGCCAGCATCTCAACAGTCCTAGGAAAAGAAGCGGCGCGTTGACTCTTTTGTGCCGCGCACCTAACATGACAGCTGAAAATTCCACGACAATCTCGGTCGGCCAGCGTAGCTATATTTACTCGCGGGAGTGGCGGGTGTTTGACAAGGATGGGTTGGTATGAAAGCGAAACGAATTCTGGTTACCTTCATTGTGGCTTTGGCCATTGCCAGCGCTGCAGTAGTGATCGTGGGTCACTCTTCGACTGACACCACGGCAAAGCCCGGGGACGTGAACGAAACGCGCATCATGGCCGATGCAGCCACCGGGAACAACTGGCTGGTGAACGGGCGCACCAACGATTCGAAACACTTCAGCCCGCTCAAGCAGATCAACGATCAGAACGTCGCCAGTTTGGGCCTCGCCTGGTATCTGGATTACGACGGCTTGATGGGAGTAGTCTCCGAGCCGATCGTTGTTGATGGTGTTATCTACATCAGCGCTCCGCTCTCCAAGATTTACGCAGTCCAAGCATCCACAGGTAAGGTCCTCTGGAAGTACGATCCGCAAATCCGGCTCGATCAGGCGCTGAACGGCTCTTACTCCGCGCGTACCAATGGTGGTGTGGCTGTCTGGAACGGAAAAGTTTATGTTGGCACGGGCGACTGCCGCCTGATTGCCATCGATGCCGCAACGACAAAAAAACTCTGGGAAGCGAGGGTCTGCGAACCGTTGCAAACGGGAATCACCGGCGCGCCCCGCGTGGCCCGTGGGAAAATCCTTATGGGTTACAACGGCTCGGATGATGGAGTGCGCGGCGCCATTGCCGCCTATGACGCAGAGACGGGCAAGGAAGTCTGGCGGTTCTGGACCGTTCCAGGTGATCCAGCGAAGGGTTTCGAAACAAAAGAATTGGAGATGGCCTCGAAAACCTGGATGGGCGAGAATTCGTGGAAGATTGGCGGCGGCGACGTCTGGCACGCCATTACTTATGACGATGCCACGGGACTGGTGATTTTTGGCACGGCGGGCGCGGATGTCGGCTACGGCGAAATGACCGGAGTCAAAATTACCGGAGAAAAACTCTTTTCTCAATGCATTATCGCGGTGAAAGCAGACACGGGCGAATACGTCTGGCACTACCAGACGGGCGCGGAAAACGTTCACAACGAAAACAATCAGATCATGATGGCCGACCTCATGATTAACGGCGAAAAGAGTCACGTGGCGTTGACCGCTCCCAAGAATGGCTTCTTCTATATTCTCGATGCCAAATCTGGCAAGCTGCTCTCCGCCAAGCCGCTGGTCAAGACCACCTGGGCTAGCGCCTACGAGCTTCAGTCAGCCAAACCAGTTTTGATCCCTGCGTCGCAGGGTGGCGGCAGACAATGGACGGTCCACAACTGGTGGCCCATGAGCTATAGCTCGCTCACAGGGCTTGTCTATATTCCGACGACGGACCGCCGAGCCGAAACAAAGGCCGCCGTGGAAGCCGGAGAAGGCGGCGAGGGGCTCTTCGGCCGGCTGATCGCGTGGGACCCTGTTGCGGAGACAGCGCGCTGGTCCGTCGAAGAGCAGATCGCCGTCAACGGCGGAGTCCTCTCTACGTCCGGCAACCTGGTTTTTCAGGGACAAGGTACCGGGGAATTTGCGGCCTACGCTGCTGACTCCGGGAAAAAACTTTGGTCCCTCCAGACCAAGTCCGCAATTGATTCCATCCCGGTTACGTTTACCGCGAATGGCGAACAGTACGTGATTACTTCCGTCGGCTGGGGTTCCGGTTCGCGCCTCTTTGCTCCCGCGCGCACGATGGCCACACCCGAATCCAAACGCGGCCCCAACCGCTTGTATGCTTTCAAACTCGGTGGCAAGGTTCCATTTCCGACTCCGCACATTGAAATTCCGCCGGTGCCAAAACCGCCCGAACAAAAAGTGAGCGAGGAAATCATTCACAAAGGCGAAAAACTTTACGTCTCGTTTTACTGCGAGGGGTGCCACTCGCCCTTCATCGACGGCAGCGGTGCCTGGGTCGAAGACGGCGCAATCCCCGATTTGCGCTACGCCCCGCCCCAGGTACACAAAGATTGGTATGGCATTGTCCTGGGTGGCAGCCACTGGTCGAATGGCATGCCAGGGCTTGCCGATCCGCCGAAGTTCGCTTTCCCCAAAGCCCGTATGACGGTAGCTGACGCGGATGCTGTTCATGCCTACGTAATCGACCAGGCCTGGAAAGCTTACAAAGTGGAACAGGAATTGCGCACATCAAGCGCGAAAACTAATAACTGAATCCGTTACTTGCTCTCTTCCGCGCTTCCAGCTTTCTACGTGAGTAGACATGGAGCATAACCAAGAAACGAACATGACACGCAACTGGATGGGCAGCGTGCTCAGCGATATCCACTTTTGGGTTCCCGTCGCTGTGCTGATGGGCGGATTGCTTCTTCTTCGATTCATTCGCTGATTTTCCGATCGGAGCAAAATGCCGCCTGACTCGTCTTCTCAATTTCAACCTGCCATCCAAGACGCCTCGCGCTCGAAAAAACTTCAATTGCTCGGTATTCTTTCCGGCTTCGCCGCGGGAGCCTGGCTCGGCGCCGCGGAAGCTCCGACCAAACTCGTTTCCATTGGCATTTCGCCGATGGTCATTTCGCTCATCATGGTCATTGGCGTTTTTCTTGCGCGCTGGAGCTTGCCCGCGCTGATCCTGGGCACCTCGTCCGTCCGCGCCGATGTTCGACGCGCGCCTCACCTGGTCATTTGGGCGCTGCTCGCCGGATGTCTTTGGGCCGTGGCCAACACGCTCACAATTTTCGCAATACGTGACATCGGCTTGAGCATCGCCTTTCCTTTGTGGAACTCGAACAGCCTTCTCGGCATTCTTTGGGGATTTCTGTTCTTCAATGAGCTCCGCCAGGCCGGTTGGCGCCATCGCGCCGGTGTTTTGGGCGGCGCGCTTGTTATGTGTATCGGCGCCACGCTCTTGGCCATCGCCTCCTCGTCAGGGCAAGGCCCAACCGCACATTCTCTACACGGGGTCTGGGCCGCCCTCGGTGCCGGAATTCTTTGGGGCACCATGTACATCCCCTATCGCAAAGCTTACTTGACCGGGATGAATCCACTTTCCTTCGTGACTTTCTTTTCGTTCGGCGAGTTGGGCATGATGACGGTCCTTTCCGTGAGTTCTCTTGGTCTGGGTCCGTTGTGGCAGGAATTGCTTAGCGCGCGCAGCGTTGTTTTCTGGCTGATACTCGGCGGCTTCGTCTGGGTAATCGGCGACATCTTCCAGCAATACGCCGCAAAGTATGTGGGCATCAGCCGCGGCATCCCGCTTTCCAATTCGAATCAGCTCTGGGGTTTGTTGTGGGGCATTCTTGTTTTCGGCGAATTGCACGGCCGCAATTCTTCCATCTATCTCGAAGTCATCGGCGGCTCTCTCCTTATGATGCTGGGGGTCGGCGCCATTGCATTTTCTTCCGCCACTGGCCAGGAGCAAACGCGCTGGAAAGAAGCAGCCATCCGCGAAAGCGATCGCTATAGCGTCCCCGCGGATTTTGTCGAAGCCCGCATGGACGGCCGCCAACTCGCGGGCGAACTAAAGCCGTCGCGCAGCGTGCTGGATTGGCTTTTGGTAGTCGCCGCTACCAGTGTCTTTGTTATCTTTGCCGTGATGGCTCGCGTCCCGCCAATGTCTTTGCACTGGGCCCCGGCCGCGCTGCTGACCGCGGTCCTCGTCTTGTTCCTTATTATTAGTGGCCTCGCCCTCTGGCGCACCACGCGCTTCAATTGAAGCGGTTCTCTCGCCTTTGAAAACTCCTGCGCTTCCTTTACAGTGGCCGGGACCATCATGACGCGCTCAACAAAGATTGACGTGGTCGGTGTGGGCCTCAACGCCACCGACACTTTCATCCCCGTCGCACACTATCCCGAGCGGGGCTCCAAAGTCGAATTCAGCTCTGCGAAAGTCTTGCTTGGCGGACAGGTTGCCACCGCCATGATTGCTTGCCAACAGTGGGGATTGCGCACGCGCTACGTCGGCAAAGTCGGCGACGACAGCGCCTCCGAACTGCACCGCGCCGAATTTGCGCGCCACGGCGTCGAGGCTCATCTCTTCACCGCACCCGATTGCCCCAGCCAGCAAGCCTTCATCCTCGTCGATGACTCCGGTGAACGCACCGTTCTCTGGAAACGCGACGACCGCTTGACTCTGAGCCCCGAGGAACTCGACCGAGATTGGATCATCAATTCCCGCGCCCTTCACGTCGATGGACACGATACCGCCGCAGCAGTTGCGGCCGCGAGCTGGGCGCGCGCCTCCGGCATTCCCGTCATCGCCGACGTAGATGAACTCTACCCCGGCGTGGAAACCCTCTTGAAGAGCGTCGACTACCTCATCACCAGCCGAGATATCCCCGGTCGCCTCACGGAAGAGCCGGACTTGAAAAAATCCCTGCCCGCCCTCCAGAAACGATTTGGCTCCCGCCTCACTGCCGCCACACTCGGCGAACAAGGCGTCTTGGCCTGGGACGGAACGCAATTCCACTACGCATCCGCCTTCCACGTTCAGCCCGTTGACACCACCGGCGCCGGAGACATTTTTCACGCCGGCTTCATCTACGGCCTCTTGCAAGGCTGGCCCCTTCAGCGCCAACTCGATTTCGCCTGCACCGCCGCCGCCCTCAACTGCACCGCCCTCGGCGCCCGCAGCGGCATCCAGTCCGTCGATTCCATCGAGCAATTGATGGCCACTGGCGCTCGCCACGCTCCCGCTTACGATATTGGAGGAGCTCAATCATCCAAAGCTGACCGCGCAGACTAGGGGATTTCATGGCGAAATTTGGGAAACAAGAACTGTGGCAGGCCTCAAGTTGCTTGCTTTGCATTGCAGTGGCATGGGTACACTTGGATGATCTGGGTGCTGGGGAGTTCAGTGGGGGCTGGCTTACAGGCCCGCTGTTCACACTGGCCGACGACGGAAGCATTCTTTTCGTACTGGCGATAGCTCTAACGTTCTTATATCGGCGAATCGCTGCTGCAATCGCCCTCGTGGCATCTCTGCTTTGCGTACCGCTGTATCTGTATTTCATCGCTCCAGGTTCATTCCGTTGGGTGCTTAGAGGAGAATACTCGGTCCCACTACGCGCGAATTTCGTTTGGAACAACTGGGCGATCGCGGGGATCACAAGCATTTTAGTTGCGATATTTCTTCACCTGCGAACTCTCTATGCTGTCGTCCCTAAGATCGATCCAATGCCCGGAAGTAGAGGAAGCAGTTAATCGGCAGAACGGAAGTCGATAGGACAGGCGGTTGAGCCTCCGCCGACCGCAGTGTTATCCTGCCTTCTATGGCGGATCCCGTCATCTCTCCGCCGGAAGTGGCGTTTACCTCCCCGCTCGAACACTCCCGGCGTCAGCTCGAAGCCTTGCTCGAAGTCAGCGAGGCCATCGCCCAGCAGCGCGATCTTCCCGCGTTGTTCCACGACCTTTCGGACCGCTTGCGCTCGGTCATCGACTTCGATTTTCTAACCCTCGTCCTCCACGACCCTTCTCGCAACGTCATGCGCCTCCACGTTCTCGCCACTCGCGTCCCCGGCGAAAAAGCCGCTGGCAGTGAGTCTCCTGTCGAGGGCAACCCCGCCGGCTGGGTCTGGCAAACGCAGCAGTCCTTTGTCGTCAGCGACACCCATGAAGAGACCCGCTTTCCCGAATTTCTCCACCGCTACCGCGAGCATAATGTACGTTCCCTTGCGATTCTTCCGCTCACCACTGCCCAGCACCGCCTCGGCGCCATGGGTTTCGGCCGTCTGGTTCCCCAGCGCATCACGGAGACCGAGTTGCAATTCATGGAGCGCGTGGCCAGCCAAGTGGCCGTAGCAGTCGATAACGCCCTGAATTTCGCGACTTCCCAGGCCTATCAGTCGCAGCTCGCCCGCCAGCGTGACCGCCTCCAGGTTCTTCTCGAAATCAACAATCTCCTGATCATCAGCCGCGAACTCCCTGAACTTTTCCGCGGCATCGTCAACACTCTCGAGCGCGTCATTCACCACGACTACACCAGCCTCGCGCTCCTCGACTCCCAAACGGGTTTGCTCAGGATTCACTCCCTCGATTTTCCCGGCAAGCAGAATATCTTCAAGCCGGAGACGGTGGTTCCGCGCGACACTTCTCCCGCTGGCCACGCCATTGCTACCAGCCAGCCCTTGATCGCGCGGGGTTCGGAACTCGACCGCTTCGACACGGACGTCATTCGCATCCTTCGCGCCGAGGGCCTTCAAGCCGTCTGCTGCATCCCGTTGATCCATCACGCCCATACCTTCGGCACGCTCAATCTCGCGAGCCGGCGGCTTGATTCCTTCACTCCGGAAGACGTCGAGCTGCTTCAGCCCGTCGCCGCGCAGGTCGCCATCGCTGTCGAGAATGCACTGGCCTTCAAGGAAATCGAGTCTCTCAAAAACAAGCTCGCCGAAGAAAAGCTCTATCTCGAGGAAGAAATCCGCAGTGAATTCAATTTCGAGGAAATCATCGGCGAGAGTCCCGCGCTTAAGCGCGCGCTGGCTCAAGTGGAGCTCGCTGCTCCCGCCGGCACTACCGTTTTACTCCTCGGTGAAACCGGCACCGGCAAGGAACTCTTTGCCCGCGCCATCCACAACCTCAGCCCGCGCCGCGATCGCACCTTTGTCAAAGTCAATTGCGCCGCTATTCCCAGCGGCCTTCTTGAATCCGAACTCTTCGGCCACGAACGCGGCGCTTTCACCGGCGCTATCAGCCAGAAAATTGGCCGCTTCGAACTTGCTGACCGCGGAACGCTCTTCCTCGACGAAGTCGGCGACCTTCCTATCGAGCTTCAGCCCAAACTTCTTCGCGTCCTTCAAGAGCAGGAATTCGAACGCCTCGGCAGCAATCGCACGCAGCGCGTGGACGTTCGGGTTGTCGCCGCCACCAACGCGGATCTTTCGAAACTCGTCGCCGAGCGCGCCTTCCGCAGTGACCTCTACTACCGCCTGAACGTTTTCCCCATTCAAATCCCCGCGCTGCGGGAACGCGCCGAAGATCTTCCTCTCCTCGTGCGCTACTTCGTCCAGCGATTTAGCCGCCAGCTCAACAAGGACGTCGAGTACATTCCCGCAGACGCCATGGACGCCCTCACTCACTATTTATGGCCCGGCAACGTTCGCGAACTTGAAAACCTCATTGAACGCGCCGTCCTTCTCTCTCCGGGCAAAGAATTGCGCATTCCCTTCGCCGAGCTAAAGTCCGCCTCCATCTCCGGGACGGCCCAACCCGATCCCTCTTCCTCCTTTACTTCCTTAACCTCATCTGCCTCACTAACCTCTTCAATCTCCACCCTCGAAGAAGCCGAACGCCAGCACATCCTTCGCGCCTTGAAGCAAACTCAGTGGCGCATCGCCGGTCCTAAAGGTGCTGCCGTCCTCCTCGACATCAAGCGCACCACTCTCCAGGCCCGCATGCGCAAGCTAGGCATTCGCCGCCCGGTTTAGCCTCTCTTGAGTATCCGGCGTCGCTTTCGTGTCCGGTTTGGTGCACCAGAATGAATTCGCCCGAGATAAGAACAGCCCGCGGACAAGATAAGAAACTTACTCCGTTGGACAACCAGTCTTGTCCAATTCTTGCAGTCTCTTGATAGCTGCCGCGTTCCGCTTCTCAGAAGCCACCAACAAAAGGACTCTGGCCTGGTTGCAATTCTGGGGAACTCCTTCGCCTTTAATGTAGAGCTCAGCCAATGCCGTGGCCGCCGTGCTGTTGCCGGCCTGCACCGATGCCCACAACTGCTGCGGTGTCGCGGAAGTTTTTTTCGGGCTTGCCTTACTGCTCCAGTTTGGCTGAATAGGCGGTCGCGCTGGCAGATTTGACGCTGAAGATTCCGATTTGTTCGGACTTGGATGCCCGCCCATTCCCGCCGCTAGAATCTTCGACGTGCTGGCCCCTGATACTCCTGTTTTATGGTTGGTGCTGCCGAAGATATCTGCGGAGCTCCCGCTTGTGGCAGATGGGCTCGCAGGAACTGGTGGCAAAACTTCTCCTCCACTTTTTTGTGGCGTCGAAACGCTAGATACCGTTCGTGGGGTCGTCTTTTCATGACCACCATTCGAATACTTGATTGCCGCTACAGCGACAGTCACGGAAATACAGATGCCCAGTAACAAGCCCAGAATAAGCTGCCGTCGCTTTGCGGTCCGGAACCTTTGCATGGGGACCAGCTCCCCTGTCGGCGCTACTCCCGCAGGGGGAAGCGAAGCGTTAGAGTCAACGGAATCCTCGCTGCTGGTTAGAATTCCACTGGATAGAATCGGAGCGCGCGGCCTACGGGGCTTCGGCGCAAATCTTTCTGCCTCCATTTCCCCAAGAGCGGGGAATGGAGCGTTGAAAACTCCGGAACCCTCTCTGCTGGACAGAGCCGGGGTGCGCTGCGCACGAGCCTCCGGCGCAAATCTTGTTGCCGTTTCGATTTCCCCAAGAGACGGCAGTGGAGCCATGGAAACTCTGGAATCCTCGCCGTTGGAACCAGCCGGAGCGCGCTGCGCACGAGCCTTCGAAACGAATCTAGCAATCGCGTCCGGTTCTCTGGGTACAACTCTGGAAGGACGGCCTCCTGCGGCTTGAGGCGTGTACCTCTCGTCAGGAGCCTCTCGCGCAATGGGCCTGGAAATCCACTCGCGAATTTGGCGCTCCGCTCGCTCGGGGAGGCGGATAAACCTCAAGCCTCCCAACTTCCTAGTTTCGTCCGTCCATGTAACTTCACCCCACGCGTCGATCCGTTCACTGAGATTGAGCGAAAACCAAAAGTGAATTGGCCCGGTTTGCTCCACGGGAGCAAAGGTATTAAAGCTCAGGCCTCCTTCGGAGACATTCAACACTGCCCCGCCGTCGTCTCGCTCCAATTGGATGAAAGCAAATTTTTCAGGGACTTTCCGGAATGTCCTGCGGCGATCAAGATTCACGTTCATGCGGCTATTAGGATTCATATTTAGCGCGAGGGGTTCCTTATTTTCGGCCAACCTCGAGGGTCGGGGTTAAGGAGATGCCGAATCGGCAAGCCCAGGGTGGGAGTGGGGCTCAGCCTGCAAGCCTCACAGCCCGCAGTATACTTCTAGCGGCGCGGGAGTAAAAGAATTTTTTTTTTATTGGGGCGAGCCTTACCAAGCGAACCCCATATCCCGCAGGCCGTCAAGCAAAGGCTCGGAATCGGCCGCCCCTTCAGCCGCTCCCGCGCCAACTTTTTTCCACATGCAGGGTTCTATTGACAGGTGATCGAGGTACGCTGGTATCCTGAACATCTCACCAGCCGCGCCCAGCCTCCCCACCCCGGGGGAATAGAGGCAGCGAGTCATGAATCCGGAGAAACTCCGCGTCGCGCGGGAAAAGCTAACTCGTGTCTTCCGCTATCTGGAAGCTCTCAACCAGCATCGCAATCCGGCCAAACGCCAGATTCGCGAGCAGCTCTGGAGTCTGTGGTTACACGATCTCCCTGACCACCCCTCCATCAAACGAGGGGCCTCCAAATCCGCCTCCGCGAAAAACAAAGCCGCGGACTCTCAAAATGACGACACCGGCGCCGGCGGATTCGTCCTGAAGGTTCAGCGCCCGTCGCTCACTTCTCCTCCCGAGCCTCCCGCCGCAATAGCGACGTGGCTCGAATCCGGTTGGGACGACCCATCCAACGAGCCTTCCGTCACTGTTTCCCGCAATGAGCCGGACCAACGCGGCGAAACCCGCACCGCCGATTTCGCCGATGAGCCAGTGAGGCTGGCCGCTTTACAGCGCTGGAAGGTGGCGCGCGAGGAATGGGCTAAGACTGAAAAGCCTGCTCGCGCCGCTATGAGAATCTTCGAGACCCTTTACTCCCTCTATGGCCGCATCGACCGCGAAGCCGAGCGCGTCGAGCTGGTTCTCGGTGACGGCATTCTCAGCTGGTGCCGCCCCGAAGGCAGCATCTACCATCCCATTCTCTTGCAACGCCTGCAGCTTCAGTTCAACGCCGCGGTACCCGAATTCACTCTCTCTGAAGCCGATCACCCGGTCGAACTCTATTCCGCGCTCTTTCAATCCATGACCGACGTAGACGGACGCGCCATCGGCCGTTGCCGCGAAGAGCTCGAACAGGAAGGTTTTCATCCGCTCATCAATGGCGCCACTTCCGGATTTCTCAAGCGCCTCGTCGTTCAGCTCTCACCGCGCGGTGAGCTGCTCGAAGACCGCGCACCTGCCCGCGAAGAAAACGATCCGCAAATCGGCCGCGATCCTATTCTATTCCTGCGCGGCCGCACTTTGGGATTCGCCGCCGCCATCGAAGGCATTCTGGCCGACCTTCGCACGCGCGAAGATTTGCCCTGGTCTCTTTTGAATATCGTTGGCGAGGAATCTCCTCTTCCTGACACGGGAGAAACCGATCCTTCGGCGAATCGCTACAGCGAAGTCGACGCGGCGGTTCTTCTCAGCAAGCCGGCAAACCCCGAGCAGATTCGCATTGCCAGGCAACTTGAGGAGTACGGCGGCGTGCTGGTTCAAGGCCCTCCGGGTACGGGGAAAACGCACACCATCGGAAATCTGATCGGTCACCTTTTGGCCCAGGGGAAAAGCGTCCTTGTCACCAGCCACACCACCAAGGCCTTGCGCATGGTGCGCCATCACATCGTTCCCGAACTTCGTCCACTCTGCGTCAGCCTTCTCGAAAGCGATTTGGACAGCCGCAAACAATTGGAAAGCGCGGTCGGCTCCATTGCGGAACGGTTGTCGCGTGCCGACGCCGGATCGCTCGAAATCGAATGGAAAAAATTGGAAGCTGAGCGCACGGACCTGTTGAAAAAGCTCGACGACGTCCGAAACCAGTTCGCCGACGCCCGTGCCGACGAATATCGCGACATTGTCATAGCGAGCAAGTCCTTGGCTCCGGCCGACGCCGCCCGCAAAGTCGCCCAGGAAAAGGACACGCTCGGTTGGATTCCCGGGCCTGTCGCTGCCGTGGCTCCCCTGCCTCTTTCACCGGGTGAATTGGCCGACCTTTACCGCACCAATGTCACCGTTTCTCGCGAAGACGAAGCCGAACTTTCCGGGCACCTCCCCGAACTTCACGATCTACCCAGGCCCGAAGACTTCGAAGGCTCCGTCAGCGAGCGCACTCGCCTCGGCATGGAAGATCTCGATCTGCGATCCGATCTCTGGCAATCCGGCGCGGCTCAAGGCTCGCCCGATGAGTTGGAATCCCTCGCTGCCAGCCTGACCCAGGCTGTCGATCCGCTTTCTGGAAAAGACAAGTGGAAGCTCGCCGCTGTTTACGCCGGCAAGTATGGTGACGCGCACCGCCAGCCCTGGGACCAATTGGTTGGTTTCGTCCGCCGCGTTCATCGCGAAGCTGCCAACGCCCGGGAATCTTTCCTCAAATTCGGCCCGCAGCTTTCTAATGAACATCCGCTTGAGGATCAGGAACGCATCGCTGGCGAAATCCTCATCCATCTCGAAGGTGGCGGCAAGCTCGGCTCCTTCGCGCTTCTCACTCACAAGGCATGGAGCCACTTCATCGAAACAACAAAGATCAAGAATGCCCGCCCGCGTCTCCCGGAGCACTTTCAAGCCCTGCGCCAGCTTGCGCGTCTCATGAACTTGCGGCAGGACCTCGCCGGCCGCTGGGACCGTCAAATGGCCTCCCTCGGCTCACCACCCTCCAGCGAAATGGGCGAAGAAGTCGAAAAAACGCTCATGCAGTTTTGTGATGCCATCGAAAACTGCCTCGGCTGGCACCAGCACACTTGGCTCCCGCTGCAACAGCAACTCGAAGATCTCGGCTTTCGCTGGGAAAAGTTTCTTGCCGAACAACCCCCGGTCGTTGGGGCTGACGGCGAATTAGTTCGCATCGGCAAGGCAGTCACTCAATCCCTGCTTCCTATCCTCGACTCGCGTTACAAGAAGCTGAAGCTGCTCCAGCTCGAGGAAGAAATCCGCGATCTCAAAAATCGCCTCAAGCTTGCCGCTCGTGCCGCCAAGTCCTCCAAAGTCATTTCCAAGCTCCTCTCAGCTGTGAAGGATGAGGATTCCAACGACTACCGCGATGCCTATGAGCGCCTGCTCGAACTCAAGAGCCGTCAGGCCGATCTCGATGTTCGCCGCGCACTCGTCGCCAAGCTCGAAAGCGCCGCGCCTTCATGGGCCGCCGCCATTCGCAATCGCACCGGCGCCCACGGCCGTGGTGAGCCGCCCCGCGACCCTGCGGCTGCCTGGACTTGGCGCCAGCTCAACGACGAACTCGACCGCCGCGCGAGCGTTTCACTCGAAGCGCTCCAGAGCAAGAGCGACAAATTTCGCGAACAGCTTCGCCGCGCCACCGTCGGCCTAATTGACAAGCGCGCTTGGTCCGCTCAGGCCCGCCGTACTTCCGCCCGCCAGCGTCAGGCTCTCGTCGGCTGGCTGGACACCATTCGCCGCATCGGCAAAGGTCACGGCATCCGCGTTGGACTTCTTCGCGCTGAAGCCGCCAGGAAAATGTCCGAATGCCGCAGTGCCGTTCCCGTCTGGGTCATGCCGCTCTCTCGCGTCGTCGAAAACTTCGACCCGCGCACCACGCGCTTCGACGTGGTCATCATTGACGAAGCCAGCCAAAGCGACGTTATGGCCCTGGTCGCTCTCTATCTCGGCAAAACCGTCCTCGTCGTCGGCGACCACGAGCAAGTCAGCCCTTCCGCCGTCGGCCAGGATCTCGGCATCATCCAGAACCTCATCTTCCAGTACCTCCCGGGAATCCCCAATTCCGATCTCTACGATGGCCAAATTTCTATCTACGATCTCGCGCGCCAGTCCTTTGGCGGCACTACTTGCCTGGTCGAACATTTCCGCTGCGTCCCGGAAATCATCCAGTTCAGCAATTTGATTTCCTACGATTACCGCATCAAACCTTTGCGCGATGCCAGCCGCGTTCGGCTCCGTCCTCACACCATCGCTTATCGTGTTTCCGGCTCCAGCCGTGACGGCAAAATCAATCGTCAGGAAGCGCTTGCCACCGCCTCGCTCCTTGTCGCAGCTATCGAGCAGCCCGAATACAAGAAGAATGATGCCGGGCAGCCCACCAGCTTCGGCGTCGTTTCACTGGTCGGCGATGAACAAGCCATCGAGATTGACAATCTTCTCCGTTCTCATCTCTCGCCCGACCGCTACGAACTTCATCGCCTTCTGTGCGGTAACGCCGCTCAATTCCAAGGCGACGAACGCGACGTCATCTTCATTTCTCTGGTTGACACCGCGCAGCGCGGCCCGCTCTCGCTTCGCGATCAGGAATTGTTCAAGCAGCGTTTCAACGTCGCCGCCAGCCGCGCTCGCGACCAGATGTGGATTGTCCACTCCCTCAGTCCCAATAACGATCTCAAGGCCGACGACCTTCGCCGCCAGTTGATCGAACACGCCCAGGATCCCAGCCGCCTCATGCGCGCGCTCGATGAGAAGGAAAAGCGCACTCAGTCCGCCTTCGAACGCGAAGTCATGAAGCGCCTCATTGCTGCCGGTTATCACGTTGCTCCGCAATGGCGCGTGGGTGCCTTTCGAATCGACTTGGTCGTGGAGGGCGACGGCCGCCGTCTGGCCATCGAGTGTGATGGCGATCGCTATCATCCGCTCGAAAAACTTCCGGAAGACATGGACCGCCAGTCCGTTCTCGAGCGCATGGGCTGGATTTTCACGCGCATTCGCGGCACGGAATTTCTCCGCAATCCAGATCGCGCCATGAAGCCCGTTTTCGAAAAACTCCAGATGCTTGAAATTTCTCCCAACGGCGGCGCTTCCGAGGCCCCCGCGAAGAAACAGCCTCCCGTCGATCTCATCGAACGGGTCATCCGCCGCGCGGAAGAACTTCGCACCAAGTGGTCGGCCTCCGCGGAATCCTCCTCTCGCCGCCAGCGGGAGGTTCGTGAAGTGCCGCAGCTCGACCCGGCTGTTTGATTGCGTCTACTTCAGTTCCGTGTTGATTAGGTTCGCCAATCGCGCGCCCGCCAGCGCGATTCGCTGTTTGGCTAGGCTTTTGGCCGCGTTTTTGTACGCGCTCGTCAGCGAAAACGGCCCATCTCCCGCCGCGACAGGAGATTGATAAACGGTTTGTTGTGCGGCTTGAAAACTTTCCGCAATCCACACCTTCTCATCGGACTTCGCCGCCAGCCCCGGATCAGCCGCCGGCAGGCTCTTCGCGGCTTTGATCACCGGTTTGATTACTGCTTGCGCGCTTGCCCCCGTGCCGAGCAGGTCGTCCCAAAACGCGTGCAGCTCCTTCGCGCATCCCTTGCATTGCAGCTTCACTTTGTTTCCGCCGTTGTCGCCACGCGGGTCCGTGCTGCTCACGCGCGTCGCGCAGTGCAGCGGTTGGTGCACGTCTCCTACCAGGTGTAGCAGCCACGTCAAATCGTAGGACTTCAGCTTGTCATCATTGGTTGACGCCAGTACTCCGCGGAAGAGCGCGATCCGTTCCTCTGCGTTCGGCGTTGGAATCGCCGGCAACGCCGTTCCGTCGGTCGTGAACGGCGTGTCCACGAAATGAAAATACCTGTGCCGCAATAGATCCGTGTAACCGGTGTTTTGGCTGGACGGTGCTCCGTCCGGAGTGTTTCCGCCATTACTCCCGTCGTCGCGGTATGTGCTGTCACCTTTGATTTCGTCCGCCCACTGTGCCGCCAGCATGAACACCATCATGTCCGTGTCCGCCTGCGACGTTCCCGCCGGTACCCAACCTTTCCATTCGCTGTATTTCGGGTTCAGCTTCAGCAGATCATTCACTCGCGTTTTCGCTTGCGGCGTCAGTTTCTGGTACGCCACATACGCCACCGCCATATGCCCGAAGCTATCCCATCCATACGCCGGCAAACCGAGTCCCCCGGCCAGCACCAGCGCCCCTATAACCAGAAGCATCCTCTTGCCCATAATTCACCTCCATACGAGCCTTATCTGCATTTCTTTACGCGGCCGCAAACTACCAATGGAAAGAGGACCGTCCAGAGCCCCTGGGGACACTGTCATGTAGTGCTCCCGGCCGCGGATTCGTTTCACCGGCGGCATGGTTTCCGTGCGGTCGCCGTCCGGCATTCTTCAGCTATACTTCACTCCACAAAGCGCTTGGGCACCCTTACCCAGGAGATGTCGTGAAAAAATGCGCACTCAATCTTATCATCCTCTTTTTTCTCGCCGTTCTTATCTCCAACTCCTTGCAAGCTTCGTCTCTATCGCCGCCTATTACCGCTTCGGGCCAGTCCGGAGTTACTCCTGCAACTCGATCGTCCGCCCCAGCCACCGTACCATCTCAGCCTAAGAACAGAATTACTGCCTACACCCTCCCGCCCGACCTCTACCGCAAAGCCCGCAACCGCGGTCGCATCGGTTTTGCCTCACGCATCATTGGCTTTTTCTACGGCCTCTTGGTTCTCTGGTTTATCCTGCGCCGGAGACTTTCTGCCAAATTTCGCGATTGGGCGGAAAAATTTTCTCGTAACCGCTTCCTCCAAGCGTATGTTTTCACTGCGCTCCTCGTATTGACCATCGGTGTTCTCCAGCTTCCCCTCGACGTCTTTCATGAGTCGGTCTCGAAACTCTACAAAATCTCCGTCCAATCCTGGCCCTCCTGGATAGCGGATTGGGCCAAAGCCCAGCTCCTCACCATCATCATCGGCGGTTTGCTCGTTTGGATTCTTTACGCCGTCATTCGCAGGAGCCCCCGCCGCTGGTGGCTCTATTTCTGGATCATCTCTCTGCCGCTCCTTTTGTTCGGCATCTTCATCTCGCCCTACGTGATCGACCCTCTCTTCAATAAATACGAACCTCTCTCTATCAAGGCCCCTCAGCTCGTCCCCGAGCTCCAGCGCGTCACACGCCGCGCCGGCCAGGAAGTTTCCCCCGACCGCATGTTCTGGATGAAAGCCAGCGACAAAACCGTCGCCACCAACGCTTCCGTTAATGGCTTCGGCGCTTCCAAGCGCATCATTATTTGGGACACCACCATCGCGCAGGAAACCACCGATGAAGTACTCACTGATTTTGGCCACGAAATGGGCCACTACGTCTTGGGTCATGTCTGGAAGGGATTTCTGTTCTTCGCCGCTATGATTTTCGTTCTGTTCTACCTCGGCTACCGCTCCATCGGTCGGCTGCTCTCGCGCTCCGGCGCTTCCTGGGGCGTACGTTCCCTCGACGAGTGGGCTTCGCTCCCCGCGCTTCTCTTGCTTCTGACTTTCTTCGGTTTCGCATCCGACGCCATTGGCAACACCTTCAGTCGCTATACGGAACACCAAGCCGACATCTACAGCCTGGAAGTCACCCACGGCATCGTTCCTGACCCTGGCCAGGCCTTCGCGCATTCATTCCAGATTTACGGCGAAACCGTTCTGGTCGACCCTGACCCCAACCCCGTCGACGTCTTTCTCTTCTTCGATCATCCCCCCGTCGCCGACCGCATTCACCTCGGCGTCACCTACGACCCTTGGTCAAAGGGCCAATCGCCACAGTTCGTTAAATGAGCACCCTCGCTAAACGGCTGGCTCTCACCGTTTTTTAACTTGGCATCCGTTCCGTTTGAATGTAAATTCTCTTAGCCAGCCCGCTGAGGTGCGCATGAAACTTTTCATCGGCGTGTCCCTGGTGGCCGTCGCTCTTTTCTCTCTTGCTTCAACGCTCCCTGAAGCTCCCACCGGCTTCGACAATAAGACCAACGGTCTCGCGGACGACGCCACCCACGCCGCCGATCAAGCCAAGTTCGAGGAAACGGAAGCCATCTCCGACGGCCTGGGCCCGCTCTACAACGCGCAATCCTGCCGAGAGTGCCACCAAAACCCCACCTCGGGCGGCTCCAGCCAGGTCAGCGAACTTCGCGTGGGCCACCGTGGTCCCCACGGCGAGTTCGTAAGTCCCGATATCCCCATTGCTCGCGGAACGGAGATCATCAAAGGTCGCTCGCTCGTGAACGACCGCGCCATCTGTCCGAACGCTGCCTTCCCCGGCACGGAAATTCAGGAACGCGTCCCGGACACCGAAAAAATCCGCACTTTCCGCATATCGCTCAATGTTCTGGGCGATGGTTTTGTCGAAGCTGTCGCCGATCAAACTTTCATTGACCTCGCCGCCGAGCAGTGCAAGAAGAACCACAACAAGATCTGCGGCCAGGTGCTGCATGTCCCCATCGTCGAAGCTCCCGGCCAGACCGCCGTCGGCCGCTTCGGCTGGAAAGATCAGCAAGCCAGTCTTTTGTCCTTCTCCGCTGACGCTTATCTCAACGAAATGGGGGTCACCAGCCGCCTCCAGCCCGACGAAGTCACCAATCTTTGCAACACTGTCAGCGAGCCCAATGACAAGCCAGGTACCGACGGCCTCTCCGATATCGATCATTTCGCCCGCTTTATGCGCGCCACCGAAGCGCCCGCCCGCGATGCGCAACTGGCGCAGACCACCAACGCGCGCCATGGCGCTGAATTATTCGACAAAGTTGGCTGTGATACCTGTCACGTTCAGACCCTGACCACCGCCCCGGCGGGAACAAAGATTAATGGTGGGACCCTAACCATTGATCCCGCCCTTGGAGGCAAGCAATTTCATCCCTACGGCGACTTCCTCCTCCACGATGTCGGTACCGGCGACGGCATTGTCCAGTCCATGACCGAGCATTACGGCAAGAACATGTACCGTATCACCTGGAAAAATCTCTCTATCCCGGAATACAACAATACTGCTAATAAAATCCGCACCGCCCCGCTCTGGGGCGTTCGCTTGCACTCTCGTCTTATGCACGACGGCGCTTCCGTCACGCTGCTCGATGCCATCCTCCGCCATCGCGGCGAAGCCGAGCACGTCACCGACAAATTCGAAAAGCTCAAGCCCGCCGACAGGGAAGCTCTTCTCGAATTCCTGCGCTCGCTCTAGACCATTAGGCCTGCCGCCCTGGTCTATACGATCCTGCTGTCCGCCCGTACAGTTATTGTTTACGCAAAGCCCCTTTCCGAACCGCCTTTTTCTTCTTCTTTCTTTGCTAGTCTGTAGATACGAAACGACATACCCCGCCCAGGAGGTTTTTGAACGCTCATTGCTGCGGGGCGCGTCGATTTTCTTGATCGATTGTGGCCGCCGAACGGCCATCTTAATTTTTCCGCCTTCCATGGCGATGAGGAGCATGACGTGAAACTGGCATCTACTTTTCTTGTCGCAACGGGAATCCTGGGAATGCTAGCTGCTTCCGCGCTCGGTCAAGCGCCACCCTCCGCCAGCCCCGCCAAGAGTGTTTCCCGCACCACCAAAGCGGTCAATTACCGCCGCGCCGGCACCGCCAAAGTCGATTTTCAAGGCACCGAATTGATGCAGCAGGCCAGCGGCGAAGCCCGCGTCCAGAACAAGGGCAGCCGCACGGAAATCGATGCAAAATTCCTGGGCCTCGATGAAGCCACTAAGTTCGGCCTCGAATATCTGACCTATGTTCTATGGGCCGTCTCTCCTGGAGGCCGCGCCGTAAATCTCGGCGAGGTTGTTCTGAAAAATGGCGCCGGTGAAGTGAAAGCTATCTCCGACATGCAAACGTTCGGCATGATCGTCACCGCCGAACCGTATTTTTCGGTCACGCAGCCGGGCAATACCGTGGTTCTCGAAAACGTTTTCGGCCCCGCTACTCTCGGCAAGGTCGAAAACATCGACGCCAGCTACGAACTTCTCGGCCGCGGCATCTATTCTTCTTCCAACACTAAAATCGAAAACGCCATTTTTGGCATCGACCGCAAAACGCCGCTCGAACTTTTTGAAGCGCGCAACTCCCTGCGCATCGCGCACATCGCCCTGGCTGACAAATACGCCGCTTCCACACTCGCCAAAGCCGAACAGCAGCTCAAGAATGCCGAAGACATTTACGCGCGCAAGAGCGACAAAAAATCCGTCATCGCCGCCGCTCGCGAAGTTGTCGAAACCGCCGAAGAAGCTCGCGTCATGGCCGTAAAACAAAAGGCCGAAGAAGATGCCAACGCAAAAATTGCCGCGGACAAAAAAGCCGCCGAGGACCGCGAAGCCAAAGCTCGCGCCGATGCCATCGCTGAAGTTCAGCGCCGCAAGGACGCCGAGCTAGCTCGCCAGCAGGCCGAAACCGCCAAGGCTGAAGCTCTTCGCATGCAGCAGGAAGCCCAGCAAGCCGCCGCCGCCGCCGCGCGTCAGCAAGCCGAAGCCGAAAAAGCCAGCGCCGCCGCCTTACTCCAGCAGCAAGCTGCGCAAGCCGCCGCCGATCAAGCCGCAAAAGACCGGGCCTCCGCTCAAGCTCAGCAGCGCGCCGCCGAAGCCGAAACCGAAAAAGCCCGCCAGGCCGCCGCGCAAGCCGAAGCCGAAAAAGCCCAGCTTCGCGCCCAGCTTCTCTCGCAGTTGAATTCCATTTTGCAGACCCGCGATTCCGCTCGCGGCCTCATCGTCAACATGTCCGACGTGCTCTTCGACACCGGCAGCTACACGCTCAAGCCCGGCGCCCGCGAAAAACTCGCCAAAATCTCCGGCATCGTTCTCGCGCATCCCGGTCTCTCGCTCCAAATCGAGGGCCACACCGACAGCGTCGGCGGCGACGATTTCAATCAGCAACTCTCCGAGCGCCGCGCCGATTCCGTCCGCGACTTTCTCGCCGAACAAGGCGTAGCGCCGTCTTCCATTACCGCGCACGGCTTCGGCAAGACGCAGCCTGTCGCCTCCAACGACACGCCCGAAGGCCGCCAGCGCAACCGCCGCGTCGAGCTTGTCGTCAACGGCGACGCCATCGGCAACACGGCCGTGGCCTCCGCCGCTCCCGCGTCACGGTAAATAACCCTTCGTACTCTCTTTTCCCTTGTAGGGGGCGAACTTCAGTTCGCCCTATTTTCTCATTTGTAGGGCCGGCCTGGAGTTTACCCCGGCTCCTGTCGGGGAGGCCGGCTGCGCCCCTAACGTCTCCGCCTCCCGTTCTTCTCCTCACTTGGTACCAAATTGTCCTCCTCTTCCCGTTCCTCTGGCCTCTCGCTTGCCACCACAGGTCGTGCGCAGCTCTGCCCGCATCCCCAAAGAAATCCCCATCCTCCTGATCGGCTCCGATCTGGACGGCCGCATGTTTTCCGAGCGCGCTACCACTGTTCTCCTCAGCCTTCACGGCGCCGGCGTTCTTTCCCGCCACAAGCTTTCCCCCGAACAGGAGCTCATCCTCAAGGTCCCCGACGGCTTCGAACAATGGCCCACCACTGTGCCGCAGCCCTCACCCAATTTCGAATTTCTATTTTCGATTTTCCAAACCTTCGACCCTCCTGAGCCCCGCAGGGCCTGCTTCTCACCGCTCTCCTTGACCGTTCCCCCTCGCAGGTGTAGAGTCCGCCCACTAGGATCCTTCCCAGCACTTCCCGATCGAAGGAGGAATGTATGTCTTTTCGCAGAGCCCTCTGGGCCTTTGCTGTCGTCATGTGCTTGGCAGCGCCTATCGCTGTCCAAGCGCAGGGAGACTATTTAGATGTTTTCGTCGTCAAAGTGAAGCCGGAAAAACTCGCCGATTTCCAAGCCCTCACCAAAAAATGGGCTGACGCCAATCGCCGCAATAATGGCGACCGTTGGCTCGCTCTCGAAGCCGTCTATGGTGAAGGCAATGTCTACCAGTTCACCAGCACTCGCAAGGACTACGCCGATATCGACAAAGCCAACGAAGCCGTCATGGCCGCTGTCAATAAAGCCTTTGGCAAGGCTGCTGCCGATAAAATGGGGCAGGACTTCAACAACTGTGTGGTGTGGTCCCGCACCGAACTCCGCCGCCGCCGTTGGGACCTCAGCAGCAAGGCCCCTCAGGACGCCGAGGCTTACGCCAAACTCCTTGGCGAATCCCGCCTCTTGCGTACCACCGCCGTGCACATTCGTCCGGGCCACGTCCCCGACTTCGAGGCTCTCATTAAGGAAGTTAAGCAGGCTGGCGAAAAGAACCCTAATACCCAGCCGGTATTTGTTTCCCAGGTCATCGAAGGCACCAAAGGCGCCACCTTCTACGTGTCCTCGCTGCGCTCCTCGATGGCCGGCTTCGACCACAATCCCACCATGCGCGACATCCTCGGCGACGAGGGTCTCAAAAAATTCCAGCAAATGAACGCGGATGCCGTCGAGATCGCTGAGTCCACCCTCTATCGCTTCAACCCCGACCTCAGCAATCCTCCCGACGAAATCGCAAAAGTCGCCGCCGACTTCTGGCACCCCAAAGCCATGATGGCCGCCACGGCCAAACCCAAAGCCGCCACCATGGAACCTGCTTCCACCAAGGAGCCTGTAAAGAAACCTTAGCCATACGGCTAGAAGTCACCCAGCAGAATCGGCCAGGTGGCACAGACGTCACTCTGTGCCACTGGCCCCATATCCCCGATACCGGACCGCTAGCCGGAGTCGATCCGTAAGTTAAGTTAGGTTTTGGGTGCCCTATATGCGGGTTTTGCGTGTGGGGTCTTTGAAGTTTCCAGCCCTCGGCTCTAGGCCTGACCCGCGATCTTTCCAATTTTCCATTGACAAAAAGAGAGTCTCAGCGTACAGTATTTGTTGGGTAATATCGTGCCCAGGCCGGAGAGCGCCAGCCACCTTGCTGGCGTTTTTACTTTGTAGAGCCTGCTTTTGGGCCCAAGTCCTCTATTCGCAACACTTGCAAAACAAACCGGCATTTGCACAATTTTGGAGCAAACACCTTGTTTAGATGCAACTTACAAAAAACACAGGGGAGAGGGATGTCATGGTCAACTAGCACTGGAGCCGGAAAGCCATCACTCCCTTGCAGGCTGCCATCTCCGGGATGCTACAATCCGCCGACCAAGTCACTCGACTCCACGGTTTACCGGAGGCTGCCAATGCATCGCTGCATCCTAACCCCGCTCGCCCTCGCCTTGGCGTTATGTATGCCTGCTTTCTCCCAGGAGCATCCTGAGCACGTTGGCCCCGCCAAGGCCAAATCCGCCACCCTCATGACCGGCTACGGCACTTGGCATCACCCGGTCTCCACCAAGAACGCCCAAGCACAAGCCTTCTTCGATCAAGGCCTGCGGCTCATCTATTCCTTCAATCACGACGAAGCCGCGCGCTCCTTCCATCGCGCCGCCGAGCTGGACCCCAAACTGGCCATGGCCTATTGGGGCATCGCCGAAGCTGTAGGCCCCAACTACAACGATCCCGCTAGCGAAGGCCGTTTTGTGCAGGCCCACGCCGCCATCGAGAAAGCGCAGACGCTCGTCGCCGATGCTTCCGAAAGCGACAAGGCATACATCGCCGCCCTGGCCATGCGCTTTCCCGCCGATCCTAAATCCGATTTGCGCGCCGCCGCGGAACAGTATCGCGATGCCATGCGCGACGTGGTGAAGCGCTTCCCCGACGATCTCGATGCCGCCACGCTGTTCGCCGAGGCCGGAATGAACCTGCATCCCTGGGGGCTCTGGCGCCCGGACGGGTCGCCGGAAGAGGGCACGGCGGAAATTGTCTCCACGCTGGAGTCAGTGATTCGCCGCGAGCCCAATCATCTTGGCGCGATTCACTATTACATCCATTCGGTCGAGGCTTCCTCCTCGCCGGAACGCGCTTTGGCGGGAGCGAACCGCCTGGCGCAACTTGCTCCTGCCGCTGGACACGTCGTGCACATGCCCGCGCACATCTACATCCGCACCGGCGATTACGAAGCCGCGGTGAAAACCAATCAGAAAGCCGCGCTCGCCGATCAGGCCTACCTCAAGGCCACGGGGGCCCAAGGCATCTACTCCATGATGTACTACAGTCATAATCTGCATTTCATCGCCATGGCTGCGGCTATGAACGGCAACTATCTCGAGTCCCGCCGCGGCGCGCAGTTGCTCGCGGCCAACGCGGGTCCGCACGTGAAAGAGATGCCGCCGCTCGAAGGTTTCATGACCGTGCCGCTGGCCGTCGAAGTGCGTTTTCACAAGTGGAATGAAATCCTGAAAGCGCCGCAACCCGACCCGGCCATGCACACCGCCACGGTGTTCTGGCATTTCGCTCGCGGCCTGGCCCTTGCTGGCACGGGAAAACTGGACGAGGCGGAAGCCGAGCATAAGTTTGTTGCCGAAGCGGAGGAGAAGACGTCGCCGGACGCCATCTTCCAGATGCCCATCAACAACAAGACCAAGGACATTCTGAAAATCGCGGAAAATGTGCTTGGCGCGAAAATCTCGCTCGCGAAAAACGATATGGACGCCACGGTGAGCCAGCTTCGCGCCGCCGTCGCCATTCAAGATTCTCTGAAGTACGATGAGCCGCAAGACTGGTTCTATCCCGTGCGCGAATCCCTTGGCGCGGTGCTGCTGAAAATCGGTGATGATGCCGGAGCTGAAGAAACCTTCCGCGCGGACCTCGACCGCAATCCCCGCAACCCGCGCTCGCTCTTCGGCCTCGAGCAAGCCCTGAAGGCCATGGATAGGAGCTACGACGCGGGTTTCGTCCGCAAACAGTTTGACGCCAACTGGAAGGGCGCCACGCGCCCGACCGTCGACGATCTCGTCTAACCCTTCAGCCGACTCTTAACTTTCAACTCTTAACTCCTTCTTAGCGAAAACAAAAAAAGAGGGAGCCAACTTCGCCCCCTCCTCGTAACGCAACCGTCGCAATCAGCTATTTATGGCCGGAGTGCGTGATCCGCGCCATGATGTCGCGCCGGCTGTCTAGCACGGTAGAGCCTGCGAATTCCGCGCGCTCCGCCGCACTCCACTTAGCCATCGTCGCATTAATGGCTGCCGCCCACTTGTCCATGCCTTCGGCATTGGGATAGGTGATGACCACGCAGCGCGTCGACTGTGCCACAGTGTTAACGTACTGCTCATCGACGCCGTAGTACGTCGCCACGCCCTTCTTGATCTGTTCCTCAAACGTCGGCACCAGGAGCTTCTTCAGCGTTGCCGTGTAATTCCCCGGGTTGTCCGCCTTGGCATTCGAGCAGACCACCCGCAGGTACGCTGGTGTTCCGCCGCCCATGCGGTACATCGAAGTCTGCATCAGGAAGTCCTCGTGCCTGGTGGCTGCGACTTGCCCGGGCCGCGGACCGGCCTTGCGGATTTCGTCCAGCACCTTCATCAGCCCCGAAATCGATGTCGAGGACCACGCCGCACCGTGCGAATATCCATCCACCGTGTGTACGACTTGCTCAAAGGTGGACCAGCTTAGGATGGTCCCGTCGGCTGTCAACTTTTCTAGGATTGGAACGACCGTCTTCTCAGTATCCTCCGAATATCCCGCCCAATTCGCCCGTGGGACTTGGAACTGGCTTACAAACGTGTACACCGTAGGCGTCGGTTCCATTTGGGGAAGAGCCGCCGGTACAAGCATCACTGCCAACACAATCACAAACAGGCCCGCTATCCGTTTCTTCATTATTTGAATCCTCCTGGACTCTCTGGCAGGCCGCGGGGCGCAACACACTTGAATGTCGCTCTTTCGTCGCTCAAATCGCGGAGTTCGCGGTTGGTGCGGGATATGGCGTTCGTTCTAGTGGCTAACCTGGGAAAAGGGGGCTTGCGCCCGGGGTTCCGACCAGTGTGCAAAGACGGTATGCCCCCACCTTCGCAATGTCAATCGAATTCCTCCGCGCGCTCTTGCGAGGGGATGGTCTGCTAGTTCGCCGGGTCGCTGATCTTTAGTTCAACTTCAGCTTTCGGCGGCGGCTTCCGAAGTTGCAATTCAGGACGGAGAACTTGCACGGTGATCAACACAAAGATGACCACCATCAACGCGACTAACAGTACTGAAGAAATGATTCTATACCGGTGCCCCAGTCCGCCGAGCGCAATGAGCGCCATCATGAAGGAACTCAGTGCAACAAGGTAACGGGGACTTTTCCTTTCCAGCTTTGCTGCGCAATGCGGACAAGCAAGCCACCTCCATGCATCCGTATTCATGTAAAACGGCATAGCAACTTCGTGCTCGCAAGCGGGGCACTTCGCTATGGAGAACACCCCTTTCGCTGATGCACCTAATGTGCCGCGCCTCTTCCGCTGCGTCAATGGAACCGATGGACACTGTTCGCACTGAGCACCGCTGAACAGCACTGTGCGTCGCCTTTCTCGCACTTGTCCCAAGCCCCATTTCTCGTCTGCCACTCAGGGATTTACCTGACTCTGATTTCAGGAACGCGCCGGATTCTATTTCCTCTTCCGCATCCCTACTCTGCCAACCACAATGATTACGACTCTCCTTCCCCTAGGCGTCCGCGAGGAATCTGCCAATCCTGTTGCCGTGCCGCTATGCAGTGAGCTCGCAAGAATTCCAAGGTCGGAGCCCCGCGCCGCCCTAAACGCGCTCCTGTGGATCACCAGCCTTCACAAGCCGGGAGTTTTTGAAATCGTTCCCACCGAGAATGTCAGCAGAATGGGGATTCAGTTGGTCACGCAGAGGTTTTGGGAGCCTGGCGAAGTGGTGCTCGTTTCCTCCCCACCTGGACTTTGCCAGCAAGGCTCGGTCGTTTATTGTAGGAAGCTCCCTAGCGACGAGCATGTTCTGGGTATTCGGCTCCACGCGCCGGTCGAACATTGGATCCAGATATTCGGACTTGTGACCCCCTGACGAGCCTGGCCGAACAAGCATTCCACATTCCGATTATCCCTTGCGCTACAGCCTGCTCTTTTCATTTCGCAAAAAAGGGCGGGCGCCCTCGCCCCAACTCGGAACGAATCACGCCCGCCCATTCGGCGCAGTGTGTGAAGAGTCGGAAAAAAAATCTCAGCCCTTCACGTTGATGGTTACAGGTTCAGAAAGCTCAAACTTAACCGGCGTCTCCGCCCTCAGTTTGATGTCTTTCTTTCCTGTCACTAACGCAACCGTCGCTCCGGCTCCCGCACCCACGGGTCCGCCAATTAGCGCGCCGGTTCCGCCGCCAGCCAGGGCGCCAATCACAGCTCCCCCAGCGGCTCCGCCACCGATCCACGCCCAGTTGCGTTTCTTGTGGTCCCGGCCGATCCTCGGGTGCGAGAAGGTACGGACATCGTAGTTCTGCCCGTTCACGTTCACGGTTTGCAGCGCAAGCTGCAACCGCGCCCGGCCCATCAACCTTCCGGATTGCCGCGAGTCCACTACCAACCCCTCAGCGTGGGCGCCTTGAGGGATCACTATCTTTCCGTTCACCACCACCGGATCGGAGACCGTTGCATCAAAGTGGTCTCCCGGTCTGCTCTGGTTTGTCGCAAGCGCTTGGTCCAGAGTCACACGAATTGCCGTGCGTTCTGGCAGCATCACGGGGTCTGTGCTATCCCGGAGCGTGGCGGCAGACAGCGTCAACGCTGCCGCCAGCACGAGTGCGACCCCGATCATAAGGTAGTGCCGTTTGGTGAGAATCATAAGCACCTCCCACCACTTTGGACGCACCGCTTCCGCCTTACGCTGCCCTTGTAACAAACTCAAAATAAAGTGGATAGTGTTTTTCCCGCTCGGGTTCAGTGGCAAATCCTTCAGGACCTGTGAAGTTTTGGAGTACTGCAAGTACTAATGGAAGAAACCCCGCAGATAGTGTGGCGAGAGGATTCAGTTGCGGGTCAGTCGTCCTGTTTACGGGACTCAATTCCCGCACCAGGGAGAACGTTGTCGCTCAAGCTCAAAGTACGTTCTCGAAGTAAGTATCGGAACTATTCTCTCTTGGTGCCAACTGACAGAATGAGCAGTTGTGTTCGTGGCGCTGCAACACTGTGTAAGCTCGAGCGTAGTTTGCTTGCAATCGCAGGAGTTCGTCGCCTGCTTCTTTGGTGATCGGATAAGACCTAGAGAACTCGGCCCGGTGCTCGTTCCAGATTTCCAAGGCCCTACTGCACTCTGCGAGTAGCCTTTGATGTTCCGAACACACCGCTGTCTCGACGGAGAGTTGATTGGTCATTTCCCTTCTCCTTCATTGCCGTTTATGCATTTTGTCCGCCAACAAAGGTAAGTCGCGAGTTTTGAGGAATTTGAAATGGAAGATGGCTCTTCAAACGTGAGTCCCAGTACGCAGAAAGGGCCCATTTCCCACTTCTCATTTGTAATATTTACTGGGGGAAGAGGTGGATTCCGTCTATCTGGAACGAACATTTTGTCCCGAACGAAGTCGAGAATCGAGAGGGAAGTATCTCCCCGTGAATCTGGCACTTGGCGTCTTCGCTGGTCTGTGCTCTCCTATAGATGAAGCCATGAAGCTCAATTTCCATCGTTGCGTTGCGTATCCTTACATCATTACTTCCTTACTTCTTTGTCTTGTTCCCGTTCTCAGTTGTGCTGAGCAGTCCGACCAGCAAGGCACGATCCGTTTTGTGCGCAACCCCGATCCCGCGCCGGAATTCAAGCTTAGTGGCCTCGACGGCAAGCCGGTCACGCTCGCGGATTCGCGCGGAAAAGTGATTCTTTTGAATTTCTGGGCCACCTGGTGCGGACCTTGCCGCGCTGAAATCCCGGATCTCGTCGAGCTGCAGAACAAATATAAAGACCGACTCCAGATCCTCGGCCTGGTCGTGGACGACGACGATCAGGATGCCATCAAGGATTTTGTTGAAAAATTCGGCATCAACTATCCGGTCGCTCTGGCCACCAACGATATTCGAATGCAGTATGGTGGCATCGCCGCGCTTCCTACTTCTTTCGTGCTGGACGCGGAAGGCCGCATCGTTCAAAAGCACGAAGGACTCCGCAATCCCATCCTTTATGAAACGGAAATCCGCTCGCTCCTTGGCCTTTCCATCGGCAATGTGAAAGTGGAAACTTTCGAGGACACCGGACAGATTTTTCTGAAGAACGCCGAGCGCGCCAGCGAGCTACCCGGCGTCGATCTCAGCAAACTCACGCCCGAGCAAAAAACTGTGGCGCTCCACAAATTCAACGCGCAAACCTGCAACTGTGGCTGCACTTTCACGCTGGCGCAGTGCCGCATTTACGATCGCAACTGCCAAATCAGCAAAGCCGCCACGGCTAGAATTGTCGGGGCGCTTGCGCGCCCTGCCGCGTCGAAGTCAGTCCCGGCGAAGTCCTCTCTCACTGCTCCTCCCATCAAAGAAGAAGAATAGTGCCCGGTGGAATTCCAGCAACGACTCGCAGAAACCAGCTTCGCAAAGGAAGAAGAATGCCGGGCTGAAGCCGGGCACCTGCACAAACCGCCAAGAGCGCTGGAACGTTTGGGCGAAAAAGATTGCCGTTCTTGCTGGCCCATCCCGCGCCGGGCCTGATACCCTTTTCCCAATCGATGCCAACCTTCGCGAAAATTATTTTTGTCGGGGCGCTCGCACTTTCGTTCACGGGATTGTTTTCTCCGCCGCTCGCACTCACCGTGGGAATTCTCTTCGGTCTCAGCTTCAAGCATCCGTACATGGGCGAAAGCCGCGGGGTCGCGCGCACGCTTCTGCAATGTTCCGTGGTGGCGCTGGGCTTCGGCATGAACCTGCACGAGGTCTTGAAAGCGGGGCGCAGCGGATTTATTTACACCGCGCTGGGAATTTCATTCGCGCTCCTGGCGGGGCTGGCGCTCGGCAAACTCTTGCAGGTGCGCGGCAATTCGTCGTTTCTAATTACGACAGGCACGGCGATTTGCGGTGGGAGCGCCATCGCGGCGATTGGGCCGATATTGCAAGCCAATGAAGAGGAAATGGCGGTGTCGCTCGGCACGGTTTTTATTTTGAATTCGATTGCCTTGCTGGTTTTTCCGCCGATCGGAAACGCGCTTCATCTTACGCAATCGCAATTCGGATTGTGGGCCGCGCTGGCAATCCACGACACCAGTTCCGTGGTCGGCGCGGCCACGAAATACGGTCCGCAGGCCCTAGTGATCGGGACCACGGTAAAACTTGCCCGCGCCCTTTGGATTGTTCCACTGGCACTGGTTATCGCGGCGGTCAAGCGAAGCCGCGCGGAAAAACTTCCGGGTGCTGCAAACGGCGTTGCACGCGTGCAGTTTCCGTGGTTTATCGTTTTCTTCGTTCTCGCGGCGCTTGCCAATACTTACCTGCCGGCGCTGCCTTCGGCTACCAAAACATTTTTCACGCTGGGCAGACTCGGGCTCACAGCGACACTGTTTCTGATTGGGAGCGGAATTTCACGCGACACTCTGAAAGAGGTAGGTTGGCGGCCGCTGTTGCTGGGTGTGCTCTTGTGGCTGGGAGTGGGGCTCACTTCGCTGTACTTCATTCGGACGGGATTCATCGCGTTTTAGCGAAGCGGTAAATTCCAGGAAGAACTCATCTTTTCAGCAGTTCGAGCACAGCACTGGTTATGGCTTTCACGCCGGTCCGAATCATCGCTTTAGGCACCGGCGCGAATTCGGCGGAAAGCCGGCCGGGGCAAATGGCAGCGACGTCCCTGCTTTTTACTCGTGCCTGAGCGCTGCCATCGGATCAATCCGACTAGCTCTGCGCGCGGGAATCCAGCAGGCCAGCGCCGCGACACTCAACAGAAGCGCGGGTACACCGACGAAAACGGAGAGGCTGAGCGGGCCGTTCGGGAAAGCGTGAAGGGAAATCACGAGGGCAAGAAGCCATCCGATCGCCGTGCCCCAGGTGATCGCACCCAAGTTCTCGCGAATAATTTGTAGGACGACCCGCCCGCTGGTGGCCCCGAACGTTAGCCGCACGCCAATCTCTTTCGTTCGCCTGGCCACGGCGTAGGAAACCACGGCGTAGATTCCGATCGCCGCGAGGCCGAGCAGGAGTGGCCCGAGGACGGCGAACATGCGCGCGGGAATGCGGCGAAGATAGAGGTTTCGTTCGATGTGCTGGGAGAAGGTTCGCACGTCGTAGAGAGGCAGCATGGGATCGAGATCGCGCAGAACGGCACGCGCTTCGGAGGTGAGTGCGGTTTCATTGCCGCTGCGCGTCCTCAGGTGAATCTCGCCCTGGTCCCATGGGACATCCCGGTACGAGAAATAGATCGCGGGCTGCGCGGGCTCGCCGAAGGCATCGTAGACGGAATTGCGGGCCACGCCAATGATCGCGAAGCTTCCCGCGCGCGTCTGTATGCGGCGGCCGATCGCATCGGCACCATTCAGGTAGCGGCGGACAAACTCCTCATTGACGATGGCCTCCGCGGGCGCCGCCCTATCCCCCATCTCGGCAAAGTCGGTTCCCTCAAGGAGCGAAATGCGCATTACCTTGAAGTATCCCGGCGTGACCGTGTTCGAAATGGCTCGATCCTGCCCCGGCTCCGTGCGCACGCGGCCTTGCACCGTGAAGGACCGCCTCGGAATTCCATGCAAGTCCAGCGGAACATTCGTGGCGATGGCGGCGGCCTCGACGTCCGGCAAGGAGCGCAGGCGATCCAGCAGGCGGGCAGCAAATTGGCGCTCGGCGGCCTCGTTGGGATTGCGTCCGCTTAAGTCATAGGCTGCCAGCAAAACGCCCTCGGGGCCGAATCTCGGATCTGTTTGGCGTGCCGAGCGAAAACTCTGCAGGAAGAGGGCGGCGGCGATCAGGACGACCATCGCAAGACCGACTTCCACGCCTATCAGAATTTTGCGCGCACGGCTGCGAGGCGGCGTGTTGGAGCTGGAGCGAAGCCCGTCCTGTGGATCCAGCCGCGCCAGATGAATCGCCGGCGCCGCGCTGAAAATCAAACCGCACGCAGCACCGAGCAAAATCGCGAAGGCGAGGGTAAGTCCATCCACTTTGGTCTGAAACAGGATCGGAAATGCACCAATCATGGGCGCCACGCGCAATGCCGTGGTGCCCCAAACTGCGATGGCTGCTCCGAGGCTTGCTCCCAGGAGAGCAAGCAGCATATTTTCCGAGAGCACCAGGCTGACAATGCGCCAGCGTCCGGCACCCAGTGCCACGCGCACGGCCATCTCGCGCTGCCGGGTGCTTCCACGAGCCAGCATGAGGTTTGCGGTGTTCCCGCAGACCGCCAGCAGCAGAAGCAGCATGACGCCTTGCAAGACGGCTAGCCCGCTGATGAGCATCCGCTGAGGACCGCGCGGCGCCTCCCAGAATGCAAGAATCTCGCCGCCAATTCCGGCGCTGGCCGCAGGGTAATCGCGCGCTAGCTGCCTCATCGCTGTGCTGAGCTCGGCCTGTGCTTCCGCGAGTGTCGCGCCAGGCCTTAACATTCCGATCAACGAAAACCCGCGGGCGCTGCGATCTTCGAGGTCGCGCGCTCCGCCGAGCAACGCAGGCGTCAGCGTAGCCGGCACCCACAGTTCGAACTTCAAGGGGAGCATGGTTCCCTGAAATTCCTTGGGCGCCACGCCGATGACGATGAGGTCACGGTCGTTGACGCGGAGTTTTTGTCCCACAGCCCGCGGCGCGCCGCCAAACCGCGTTTGCCAGTAATCATACGAGATCACAATGACAGGCTCAGTTCCGGGCCGCTCCGCCTCCTCCGGCCGAATAAATCGTCCGATGGCAGGCTTCAATCCCAGCGCAGAAAAATAATTGCCCGAGACAAGTTGGCCAAACGTCCGCTCCGTCTGGCCCTTCTCTCCTACGTTGAACGGCACCATCTGAGAGGCCACGATGTCCCGTAGCGCCGGCACTTGCGTCTGCAAGGCGCGATATTCCGGCCAGGAAGCGCCTGGATACCCGCCCGTCTCCGTGCGAAGCTCGACCAGCAGAAAGTTCGATGCACCACTCACGCCGGGCAACGGTTGGAACAGGATCATCTGAATCCAGGAAAAGATCGTTGTATTCGCGCCAATTCCGATGGCCAACGAAACGATGATCACCGCTGCAAGCCCCGGCATGCGGCGAATCGTTCGACCCGCGTTTCGCAAATCCCCCAGCAAATTTTCGATAAATGGCAGTCCTCGCTGGGCTCGATAGTCTTGTTTCATCACTTCGACGCCGCCAAACTTGAGCATGGCCTGGCGCCGTGCCTCACTGGGCGATAAACCAGCGCGAAGATTTTCTTCCGTTTGCAGGGCGATATGCTCCTCAATCTCTTCTCTCAACCTCTCGTCTTGTGTTCGTCTGCTCACCAGGTTGAACAGACGCAAGAGAAACCGCCTCAGAGATTTCATGACAAATCCCCCGCTTTGGCTTCGAAGAACCGAGCGATGATTGCCGCCGTTTGCTGCCAATCTTGAGTCTCGACCTGCAACTGCTTGCGCCCTTCCCGTGTGAGCCGATAAAAGCGCGCCTTGCGATTATTTTCCGAGGCGCCCCATTCGGAGGCGATCGCGCCTTCTTGTTCCAGCTTCAACAACACGGGATACAGAGTTCCTTGGTTCACGGCCAGCAGATCTCCGCTGATCTGCTCGATGCGCCGCGCGATTCCATAGCCGTGCTGCGGTCCCAGAACATCGAGGGTCTTGAGGACCATCAACGCCAACGTACCCTGTAAGACGTCCGCTTTTTGTTTCATAGCACCGCCATGTTGGGTTCCAACAGGGAGGATGCCACGCCTCCTTTGGGAAAGCAACAGGACAATGGTCGAGTACCCTGCCGTGTGCGCCGCCCCTATAGATTCATGAAGATGCTATCGTGGCTTGTGCCACTGATGCTTGCCGAGGTCGAGTTTGGGTATTACACTCGCGCGGCATAGCGGGCAGGTTAATCGAAGGGAGACAAAACATGAATCGGCGCATCAGTATCGTAGCGATAGTCTTGATCGTGGCGGGAGTTTTCACGGTACGCGGAGTGTTTTCGCAACCTACGCCGCAGGCGACGCGCAAAGTGATCAAACTGGCGGGAGGGCCAGTACAGGCGCCGTTCAGCGACGGCATTCTGGCAGGGAACACGCTGTATCTGGCGGGGCGGATTGGATTGGATCCGAAAACAGGGAAAGCGCCGGAGAAGGTTGAAGATGAGATCAAGATTCTGCTGGACGGGGAGAAGGACGTGTTGGCGCAAGCCGGGATGACTATGGACGATCTGGTGTACGTGCAGATTTCGTGCACGGATCTGTCCTTGTTTGAAAAATTCAACCCCATATACAAGAGCTACTTCACGACGACGGACTATCCGGCGCGGGAATTCGTCGGGGCGGGGTCGCTGCTGCGCGGAGGACACTTTGAATTACAGGCCATTGCGGTAAAGAGATAAGAGCAGCACTGGAAACGCTCCGGCAAACTCCGGCAGTAAAGATATTCGGACGGATGAGCCGTCTGAACACTGACGCGTGGACAGGAAGATTCTAAAGCTCCCTGGAGTCGGATCCATGCGCAAAGCGGGACGCCGGTGCAGAAGCCCAGCAGAAATCCAAATCACGAATTGCGATTATGTCCATATAGTGTCAGTGATGTTATGACAATATTTGGATTAATGCCCATATATAGCCATTTCTAAGCCCTCAAGAGATCCCACTGTAACCATAAGTCTTGTATTTTCAACTGTCTAAACATAAACAAATATTCGCATCGAATGGTGATCACCATGCATCTACCACTCACCAACGAGACGAAACCAATGCTTAGAATTACGAACGAAAAGAAGCGTGGGAAGATCTACCTCAATGTGGAGGGGCGGCTGGCGGGCCCATGGGTGGCTACGCTGGAGCAATGCTGGCGGGAGTTGCGCGCGGCGTCGCCACAGGACAAGTTCCATGTGAACTTGTGCGGGGTGAGCTTCATCGATGCCGCCGGAAAGGTGCTGCTGAAGGAAATGCACCGGCAGGGCGGGCGGTTGGTAGCCGAGGGCTGCCTGAATCAAGCCATCCTGCAAGAGATAGTTGCGGGAGAAAAGCAGGCGGGGCGTCATGCTGAGAAGTCGCGGCGCAAGTCGTCGCACATTATTTTTTACACAATATTATTCAGCCTGGTGCTGGGGCCGGCGGTGGCGCATGCGCAAGGTATAAACAAGCAGAATGCGCTGTCGGGGAACGCGCCGACGCAAGTTTTGCGGCTGACACTGGATCAGGCAGTAGGTCTAGCCCTTAAACAGAACACCACGGCGCAGATTGCGATCTTACAAGCCGCGCAGAGCGAGCAAGACAAAAATATTGCGCGTGCGGACCTGCTCCCGCAGGCCAATGCGAACATTTCCGACGAAGCGGAGAAGGTAAACCTGCTGGCCCAGTTCGGAGGCAGGACGCCTTTCCCGGGATTTCCCAAAACATTGGGACCATATCAAGTGTTTTCCGCGGGACCGAGCTTTGGTGCGCCAGTTTTCGACCTGACACTCTGGCGCAGGTATCAAGCAGCGCGGGACACGGTAAACGCGAGCAAGGCGAACAGCCTTTCGACAAGAGAACAGGTGATATTGCTGGTGGTTTCGCAGTACATCGGCACGCTGCGCGCAGTGGCGAGCGTGGAGGCGTCGCAATCGCGCGTGAGTCTGGCGCAAGCGCTGTATGACCAGGCGGCGGATTTGCAGAAGGAAGGCGTGGGCACAGGAATCGACACACTGCGGGCCAACGTGGAACTGCAAAACGAAAAGCAGCGACTGATCGAGGCAGAAACGGACCGCGAGACTTCGCTTTTCGCCTTGAGCCGCTTATTGAACCTGGATCCGCGGCAGGCCATCGAGCTGGGGGACTCACTGAGTTTTTACGATACGCCGCAACCGGAAGTTGAGCCGAGCATGGAACTCGCGCTGTCAGTGCGCCAGGAATGGAAGGCGATGGAATCCCAGATCAAGGCCGCGGAATATCAAAAGAAAGCGTCGCAGGATTCGCGGCTGCCTTCGCTGCGGTTCGACGGGGATTTCGCGTACGTGGGAACTTCGGGAAACACAACTTTGCCGACCTACACGTATCAAGCGAGCGTGAACATGCCGCTGTTTACCGGAGGGCGGATCCACGCGGAGACGGTTCGGGCAGACCTGGAAATCAAGAAACTGGAACAGCAGAAAGACGATCTGCGAAACCAGATCGCGCTGGACGTGAAGACGGCGCTGCTGAATTTGCAATCGGCGCGCAACGAAGTGCAAGTGGCGAATCTGGGAGTGCAGCTTTCGAAGGAAGAAGTGGATCAGGCGCGCGACCGGTTCAAAGCGGGGGTGGCAAACAACATCGAAGTGATTCAAGCGCAGGATTCGCTGTCGCGTGCCAACGACAATCAGATTGTGGCCTTGTACCGCTTCAACCAGGCGCGCGCGGACTTCGCGCGCGCAATCGGGCAAATGGAAAAGGTTTACGCCAAGTGAGCGTGGGGGAAAGATGAGCATCGAGATCGAAGTTGGATTGGAAAACGCGACCAAGGCACCGCGGATCACGGAAGAGGATCTGCGGATTGAGGAGACGCCGAAAGGGCTGGCGAACCCGAAGGTGAGGCGGTTGCTGTTTGCAGGGGGGACGGTAGTGCTGGCGGCGATCGTGGGATTGTTCGTTTATTACCGCAATCGCGAGACGACGGACGACGCGCAGGTGGACGGGCACATCACGCCGATGGCGTCGAAGGTTTATGGACGCGTCGCGCAGGTTTTGGTGGAAGACAACCAGGCGGTGAAGGCGGGACAGGTGTTGGTGAAGATTGACCCACGTGATTACCAGGCGGCGTTGGATCAAGCGAAGGCTTCGCTGGCGCTGGCGGAGAGCGAAGCCCGTTCCGCGGGAGTAGACGTGCCGAGGACGCGAGAAAACGTGGCGAGCGGAAACTCCAGCGCCGATGCCCAGTTGCTGGGTGCGCAAGCGGACCTGGCACGGGCGCAGGCGACTTATGAGCAGGCCCAGACAGCAGATTTGGCGTGGGCGCAAGCGAACGTGGAAAAGAGCCGCGCGAACGCCGAGTTGGGGAAAGCGGATTTGGCGCGTTACTTGCCGCTGATGGAGAAGGGCGAGATTTCAAAGCAACAATACGACGCGGCGAAAGCCAACGCGGATGCGACCGCGAGCGGGTTGAAAGCGGATCAAGAAAAACTGGCCCAGGCGCAGCGCAACGTGGATGTGACCAAGGCACAACTGGACGCGGCGAAGGCGCGAGTCGAGGAAGCGCGGGCGGGAGTAGTCTCGGCGAATGCCAACGTCAAGCAGGTGAGCATGAAGTCGGCCGATGCGCAAGCGAAGCTGGCCAAAGTGGAACAGGCGCGCGGGGCGCTGGACGCGGCGGAATTGAACCTGAGCTACACGGAGATCACCGCGCCGGTGGATGGTGTGGCCACGCACAAACAAGTAGAACCGGGACAGATTGTGCAGGCAGGACAAGGGTTGCTGGTGGTCGTGCCGCTCCAGAACGTGTGGGTGACCGCGAACTTCAAAGAAACGCAACTGAGGAACATGAGGGCCGGACAGCGCGCGGAAGTGAAGGTGGACACCTACGGAAAAACTTTCAGCGGGCGCGTGGATTCGATTGCCGGGGCGACGGGAGCCGTGCTGAGCCTGCTGCCGCCGGAAAACGCGACGGGAAATTACGTGAAGGTGGTGCAACGGATTCCCGTGAAGATCGTGCTGGACTCGATTCCTACAGAGAAAACGGTTTTGCGGCCGGGAATGAATGTGGACGCGACGGTGATCACAAATTAACAAGGAATAAGGATAGCGAGTTTAACGGTCATACGTAGATACAGCAGGGCCAGAGATTAGACGCGATGCGAGACAGGATTCTATCGAAGCTGCGGATGCCGGACGGGACGATCAACCCGTGGGTGATCGCGATTACCGTGACACTGGCCACGTTTATGGAGGTGCTGGACACGTCCATCGCGAACGTGGCGCTGCCGCACATTGCGGGAAACCTGTCGGCCGGACAAGACGAATCGACGTGGGTGCTGACGTCGTACCTGGTTTCGAATGCCATCGTGCTGCCGCTGTCGGGATGGTTTTCGGGCCTGATCGGGCGGAAGAAGTTTTACATGACGTGCGTGGCGATTTTTACGGTGAGTTCGTTTTTGTGCGGGCTGGCGCCGAGCTTGGGCGTTCTGGTGGTTTTCCGGATTTTGCAAGGCGTGGGCGGCGGCGGGTTGCAGCCGAGCGAGCAAGCCATTCTGAACGATACATTTCCTCTGGAGAAGCGCGGTATGGCGTTTGCGGTGTATGGGCTCGCGGTGGTCGTAGCGCCAACGATCGGCCCGTGGCTGGGCGGCTGGATCACCGACAATTTTTCCTGGAGATGGATTTTCTACATCAACGTGCCAGTGGGAATGCTGTCGCTGCTGCTGACGAACTTTTTGGTCAGCGACCCGCCGTACATGAAAAAAGCAAACATGAAAGCGGGATTTCGGATCGACTACATCGGCATCGGGTTGATCAGCCTGGGCCTGGGAAGCATGCAGATCATTCTGGACAAGGGGCAGCGCGAGGATTGGCTATCGTCAAATTTCATCCGCGTGTTTTTCGTGCTGATGCTTACCGGATTGATTGCCGGAATTCTTTGGGAACTGCGAGAGAAAGAACCGGTGGTCGATCTGCGAATGCTGAAAGACCGCAACTTTGCGATTGCGACCACGGCGATGTTTTTTCTGGGATTCGTGCTGTACGCCAGCACGGTGCTGATCCCGCAGCTTTTGCAGCAGCTTCTGGGCTATACGGCGCAACTGGCCGGAATGGCCCTGTCGCCGGGCGGAGCGGTGATCATGTGCATGATGCCGGTGGTGGGAATTCTGGTGTCCAAGGTGGACACGCGAATTCTAGTCACCTTTGGGTGCATTGTGTCGGCCTCGGCGCTATTCGTGATGGCCGGGTGGGACCTCGGGCTGGACTACGGGCATGCCGTGCGGGCGCGCATGCTGCAAAGCTTTGGCCTGGCGTTTCTGTTCATACCAATCAACGTGGCGGCGTTCGCGTACGTGCCGAAAGAAAAAAGCAACATGGGCACGGGAATCATCAACCTGGCGCGGAACATCGGGGCGAGTGTGGGAATCGCGACGGTGACGACGATGCTCGACCGGCGCGCGCAGTTTCATCAATCGCGACTGATGGAGCGCGTCAACGATTTCAGCGCGGCGTATCACAACACGCTGAACGGCATGCAGGTGAAGCTAGTGGCGGCGGGCTCAACGGCGGCGCATGCCAGCGCGCAAGCGCACGGCATGATTTACGGCACGATCCAGCGGCAGTCGGTGATGCTGGCCTTTATTGACAATTTCAAGATGCTTGGCGTGATTTTCTTTGCGGTGATTCCAGTTTTGGTGTTGATGAGAAAACCGCGAGCGCCGGCGGGCGGTGTGCCCGTTCATTGATGTTTTGCACTGTGGGGTCGCACAAAAGGTTGGGTTCAATTGGGGGGCTACGATGGCAACGCAAGCGGCAGTGGCAATACAACCAAATGAAGAAAAGCTGATCCGCGCCGGGCAGCGGGGCGACGAGCAGGCAGTCGAAGCCCTGTTCCGGCGGTACCAGCGGCCGTTGTTTCAGACGGCATTGCGGGTGCTGGGGAACGCGGAGGACGCGGAAGACGCACTGCAGGACGGGCTGCTCTCGGCGTATCGCAATCTAAGGCGCTTTGAGGGGCGATCGCAGTTTTCGACATGGCTGACGCGCATCGTGATCAACGCGGCGCTGATGCGGCGGCGAAGCGCGAAAGCGCGGCCGGCGGTATCTCTCGACGAAACACCTCGCGAGGACGAACTGCCCGCCGCGGAGCGCTTCGCCGATGACGGACCGAATCCGGAGCAGGTATTTGCGAGCACGGAGATTCGCGAGATGATCAGCGAGAATCTCGACGAGCTTTCGCCACTGCTGCGGACGGCGTTTGTGCTACGCGAAGTGCATGGTTATTCAACGGGCGAAGCGGCGAAAAAACTCGGCGTCACGGAGAATACCCTGAAGGCGCGGTTGTGGCGCGCGCGGCACCAGCTGGCCGAGCGGCTGGGACGGCGTCTGCGGCGCATGAAGGATGGCATGACCGGAGGGATGGGCGATCCCGAGTGCAGCTACTGCTGAGGATGAAGTAAAGGAAGTTCAGGAAGTAAAGGAGGAGGGCCCGGCGGAGACGCTGGCCCTTTTCTTTTAAGGCGAGGTTGAAGGAAGTCTCAATCCAGCGATTAGCGGGAAGCGGCGACATAGCGGCCCAGGACGCGGAGTTCGCTGGTGGCGCTGCGGACTTCCAAGAGGGCTTGGTCGAGCCCGGCCACGTCGCTTGCTTCGACGTCAATGAAAAACTGATATTCCCAGGGGCGACCGTGGATGGGGCGGCTCTCAATCTTGAGCAAATTCACGGCGTACTTTGCAAACGGTTCGAGCGAAGCGAGGAGTGCGCCGGGACGGTGCGCGAGACGCATGGCAAGAGAAACTTTGCGCGCTTCGGGAGAAAGCCTTGCAGCGGCTTCGGTTTCCGGGACCAGGAGGACGAAACGCGTAAAATTTTCGGCGTTGTCTTGGATGCGTTCAGCGAGGATCACACCGTGATAGTGCTCGGCGGCGCGTCGCCCAGCGATTGCCGCGCGGGATTTGTCTCCGCTAGACAGGGCTTCGCGCACGCTGCCAGCGGTGTCTTCGGCGGGGGCGCGCTTCCATTGTGGATGAGCGGCGAAAAAACGCTCGCACTGCGCCAAGGCCATTGGATGGGAGGCCACGGAACGTATATCGGAAAGCGACGCACCGGGAGTTGCGATGAGCTGCATTTCAATCGGCAGAATCGTCTCCGCGACAATCACCAGCCGGCTTTCCATCAACAGATCGAACACACGCACTACGGAGCCCGCCAAGGAATTCTCCACCGGGGCGAGAAGCGCGTCAGCGGAGCCTTCGTCGATAGCCGTGAAGGCAGCCTCGAACGTAGGGCGGGGCACAGTCCTGATGGCGTCGCCGAGTAGCTGGATGGCGGCAGCTTCACTGAAAGCGCCCGGTTCGCCCTGAAAAGCGACGCGCATAGTCTTGCGATCGGAGGCGGTCATAGGCAGGCGCTATCTTGCAATAAGGCGCGCAAAACCAAAAGCAAAGATTCGCAGCAGTCAGAAAATAACTCGCGAAAGTGAAGCGCCCGGGCGATGCAAGAATCGTGCCCAGGGAAATCGGCAGCGGGATTGGCTGGTGCCTCTTCAGAATAGGAAAGTTAACCTCTTCGGCAAGCAAGCGTGGACGCGGCGTTAACCGACTTTGCCGTGCGCCGGAGTTCCTCCCGGCGGTATAATTGCCGGTCAAGAATTGAGGAATCCCATGAAAAGACCCGAGCCCACGGAATACTCCGAATTTTATGCGAACTACGTGTCCAAAATTCCGGGCGCCGATGTCCTGAGCGTTCTCGAATCCCAGCGCCTGCAGATGCTGCAGTTATTTGCGGGACGGAGCGAGAGAGACGGAAGTTTTCGCTACGCCCCGGGAAAATGGACCGTGAAGGAAGTACTTGGGCATATCACGGATACCGAACGGATCTTCACCTACAGGGCGCTGCGGATCGCGCGTGGAGACCAGACGCCGCTTCCCGGATTCGAACAAGACGACTTCGTTAAGAATGGCGGGTTCAGCGAACGAACCCTTGCCGGCCTCGCCGAGGAATTTGCGCTCGTGCGCGGCGCCAGTCTCGCGCTGTTTCGCTCTTTCCCGGAAGGAGCTTGGGCACGGCGCGGAATCGCCAGCCAGAAGGAAGTGACGGTGCGAGCGCTGGCTTTCATTACCGCAGGCCACCAGATGCATCACCGCATCATCCTGGAAGAGCGCTACTTTCCAGCTATTCCCCGCGCTTGAGTCGAGGAGCAAATCTACGGGCGGATGCGAGAATGATCAACATAGAAGCGTTGATACGACAAGTTGCTGCGTAAATGATCGTGGCGAACGGCCCCGGCAACCGGTTTGGAGATGGGCTTGAGCTCTGCGGTTGCGGAATCAGCGGTGCGGTCCGGATTCGCCGTACGGATCCTTTTCCCCGGCTCAAGGAGAAAGACGAGCAGCATGACCGCCAGCGTGATAATGAAGGCGGCAGTAATGACGGCCGCGGCGCCAGCGTCAAGAGGGTTCGCGAAGGCCTCCTCGAGGATGTAGAGACCCACACAAAGAAATGTCACAACGATGAATCCGGCCAGGCTCCCGAAGGTGTGCACCAGGCCGCCGCGAAAAACCAGTGACTAGGAAGACTGCACACTCGGAATGTACCGGATGAACCCGCCGCGCATAGGGTCAATCCTTCGAAGAATCCTGCCGAGCAAGCATACGTATATAAGTAGTACTAGACAGAAGTTCGCGGCGACTTCCACGGGGCGAGTGGAATTTGTAACTATTTCGCCTCACCTTCGCCTTCGTGGCCCTGTCGCGGTGTCCATGCGGAATAGAAGCGCAGCCTCGACAGCGTCGGTGCCGAGGTTGCGAGGGGAGCAGGCGGCTGTTAAAATTTGATGTTTGCTGGACGCAGCCGTCTGCGCCGTAAGCGCGGGCGGCTTTTTCTCCGTTTGGGATGGCGTTGGTAATCCGAACGGGCCAGCAACCCGTCTTATCGGCCTGACTCCCCTCGAGCTTTTTTCGAGTGTGACTGCGGTGAGAGATTACTCATCTCACTGGTGCTGGCCCCCGCGGAAGGGAGACTACGAGTGGCAAAGTACGATGTGGCGATTATCGGGAGTGGTCCGGGCGGGTATGTGGCGGCGATCCGTGCTGGCGAACTTGGATTGAAGACGGTGGTGGTGGAAAAGGATCCGTATCTCGGCGGGACTTGCCTGCACGTCGGCTGCATTCCCACCAAAGTGCTGCTCCATCACGCCGAGGTTTACGATCAGTTCAAGAATGGCGCGGAGCTGGGGTTCGAGGTCAGCGGGCTGAAAATCAATTGGGCCAATGTCTTGGCGCGAAAAGACAAAATCGTCAAGAAGCATTCGAAAGGCATCGAGTTTCTGTTCAAGAAGAACAAGGTCGAATGGGTGCAGGGCTGGGGAAAGTATGAAGGCCCGGGACGCGTGAGCGTGGAGAAGGACGGGAAGAAAACCGAGATTGAGGCGGCGAATATCCTGATGGTGAGCGGGTCGGAGGCGAAATCGCTCACCGGCATTGAACCCGACCACAAGACGGTTCTCACGAACCGTTCGATTCTTGAGCTTCCCGAGATCCCGAAGACCTTGATTGTAGTTGGGGCCGGCGCGGTAGGCGTGGAGTTTGCGTCCATCTACAATTCGTTCGGGACTCAGGTGACCATCCTGGAAGCGCTGCCGCGCGTTGTGCCGGTCGAAGACGAAGAGATTTCCGTGGAACTGACCAAGGCGTTTCAGAAAAAAGGCATTCAGATTTTCACGAGTTGCGCCGTCGAATCCGTGAAGAAGGATGCCAAAGGCGTTGCAGTAACCTTCAAAGACAAAGATGGAAAGGCGCAAACGCTGCAGGCGGAGAAATTGCTCTTGGCCGTGGGCCGCAAGGCCATGACGGATGGTTGCGGGCTGGAGAAATCGAAGGCCAAGGTGGAGCGTGGATTTGTGCACGTGGGCGATAACATGGAGACGGCCGAGAAGGGGCTGTATGCGATAGGCGATATTGTAGCGGGGCTGCCGCAATTGGCGCACGTGGCGATGATGGAAGGAATTATCGCCGTAACGCACATCGCCGGGAAGCCCACTCACCAGATCGTTAAGACCCGGATTCCGAACGCCACGTATTGCGAGCCGCAGATCGGCTCGATTGGATTGACGGAAAAACAAGCGCGCGACGCAGGCTACGACGTGAAAACCGGGAAGTTCCCGTTTGTGGGCAACAGCAAGGCGACGATTTTAGGAAGTCACGGCGGCTTCGTCAAAGTGGTTTCCGACGAATCGTACGGCGAGGTGCTGGGGATTCATATCATTGGGCCGCTGGCGACGGAGCTGCTCGCGGAAGCGGCGACGGTGTTGAACCTCGAAGGCACTATCGATGACATGATGAACATGATCCACGCGCATCCCACGGTTTGGGAAGCGATGGGGGATGCGTTTGCGAGCGTGAGGGGATTGCAGATTAACGTTTAGCGACGGGTGACTTCGTGAGTGCTGACTGGTGAAAATCTGCCAGATTATCGACCTGGGACTAATCGATTACGCGGAAGCGCTCGCGTTGCAAAAGCGGGTTGTGGCTGCGCGCAAGGCCGACGCCGTTGAAGATGCGCTGCTTGTTTGCGAGCACCCCCACGTCATCACCCAGGGGCGAAACGGTAAGCGCGAACATCTGCTGGTTTCCGAGCATATGCTGCGGCAGAAGGGCATGGACTATTACGAGACGAGCCGCGGCGGCGACATTACCTATCACGGGCCGGGGCAGATTGTGGGATACCCGATCCTAAACTTGGGGGCCATCCGGCGGGACGTCGTCTGGTACGTGCGGACGCTGGAAGAGGCCATGATCCGCGCGACCGCGGAGTTTGGGATTACCGCCGAGCGCGTAGCAGGTAAGACGGGGATTTGGGTGCGGGCCGGAAATACTGAGGAGAAACTGGCCGCCATCGGTGTGCACATCAGCCGGTGGGTTACTTCGCACGGATTTGCCTATAACGTGTCCACAGATTTGCGGAATTTCGATTTGATCGTACCGTGCGGGATTGCGGACCGCAAAGCTACTTCACTGGAGAAATTGCTGGGACGTAATATGGAGCAAAAGGAAGTGGCGCTGCGGATTGCCCAACATCTGGGAGAACTGCTGGGGCTGGACATGAAGGAAACTTCGAGAAAAGAATTGCTGGAGAAACTGGAGCACGCCGAGCAGGCGGTTGCGATTTCCGCATAGGAATTGGAGCCGGGGATGAAGAAGGACTTGACGCGGCAGCAGTACCTAGACCTGTACTACTACATGCGGCTGAACCGCGCTGTCGAAGACATGATGGTGAAGCTGTTCCGGCAGAACAAAATTGTCGGAGGGCTTTACTCCAGCCTGGGTCAGGAAGCGATTTCGGTCGGCACGGCGTACGCGCTGGAGAAAAAGGACTGGCTGGCGCCGATGATCCGCAACATCGGGGCGTTATTGGTGAAGGGCGTACGCCCGCGGGACATTTTCATGCAGCACATGGCGAAATACGATTCGCCGACCAAGGGCAAGGATGGCACCAGCCACTTCGGGGACCTGGACGTCCTGCATATCGTTTCGCCCATTTCCATGCTGGGGGATTTGATTCCGGTGATGACCGGTGTGGCCATGGCGGGGCGCTATTTGGGACAGAAGATTGTGGCGATGACCTGGATCGGGGACGGCGGCAGCTCGACCGGTGTGTTTCACGAAGGGCTCAATTTTGCGGCCGCGCAGAAGGCCCCGTTTGTGTTGATTCTCGAGAATAATCTTTGGGCGTATTCGACCCCGGTGCGCAAGCAGGTGCCGCTCGAGAATTTGGCGGACCGTGCGAAAGCCTATGGAATCGACAGTTACATCGTGGACGGCAACGACGTCGTGGCGGTGTATTCGACCGCGAAAGAAGCAGTGGAGCGCGCGCGAGCAGGCGAGGGCCCGATTTTGATCGAAGCCAAGAGTTTTCGCCGCCTGGGGCATGCCCAGCATGATGCGGCGGAGTACGTGCCGAAGGAGATGCGCGCTTATTGGGAAGCACGCGACCCCATTGCGCTATACGAAAGGTTTTTGTCGAGCGAAAAGCTGCTCGACGCCCAAGGCAAGAAAGAGATGGAAGAAAAGATCGACACCCTGCTCGCCGCGGAACGGGATTTTGCGGAGAATTCACCGATGCCTCCGGCGGAACTGGCGGAGACAGGCGTTTACTGCAACGGGGACGATTGCCACAAGATCCGTGCGAAGTGGGAACGACCGGTTGCGGAGGTGACGCCGCCAAGATCGAGCGTCAAGGCTGTCTGGACAGTTCCAGGATTTGGATCGGGTAAAGGCTCCGGTGGGGCGAATGCGCCGATTCATTTCGGCGATACGCAGCCTGCGGAAGATGCGGCGGGGAATGGTACGAAGTCAGCGAAGGCCAGAAAGCCAATGGGGAAAACGCCTGCGAAGGTAGCTCCCAAGAAAACAGTGAAGGCCGGGACTGCCAGCGCTTCCAGAAAGGCGCGGAGCTAGCCATGGCCAAAACAAACGGGGCCGGACCGAATGGCAGCGCGGTAAACGGAACGCAAGTCACTTTTCTCGAAGCCATCAAACAGGCGATGTTTGAAGAGATGGAGCGCGATCCCGCGGTCATTTTGATGGGGGAAGACGTCGGGGTTTACGGCGGAGCGTTCAAGACCAGTGAAGGTTTGCTCGAGCGGTTTGGCTGGGAACGCGTGATCGATACTCCCATCAGCGAGAGCGCCATCATCGGCGCGGCCTGTGGTATGAGCTACTGCGGATTGCGCCCTATTTGCGAAATGCAGTTCATCGACTTCATCGTGTGCGCGTTCAATCAGATTACGAATTTCGTGGCCAAAGGGCATTACCTGTGGAATGCGCCTGCGCCCATGGTGATTCGCGGGCCGTCCGGAGGCGGCGTGCACGGAGGGCCGTTCCACTCGGCGAATCCGGAGATGTATTTCGTGCACACGCCCGGGCTGAAAGTGATTTACCCCTCGACGCCTTACGACGCGAAAGGTTTGTTGAAGGCCGCGGTGCGCGACAATAACCCGGTGCTTTTCTTCGAACACAAGTTTCTCTACCGCCGCATTAAGGGAGAAGTTCCCTCCGGCGACTACACCGTGCCGATCGGCAAAGCGGTGGTGCGCCGGGAAGGGAAACACCTGACCATCCTCTCCTACGCGGCCATGATGCATACTTCGCTGGAAGCGGCTGAAGCCCTGGCGAAAGAAGGGATCGAAGCGGAAGTGATCGATCTGCGCACGCTGCTGCCTCTCGATGAAGAGACGATACTGCAATCGGTGAAGAAGACCAACAAATGCCTGGTCGTGCATGAAGACACCAAGACGGGTGGAATCGCCGGTGAAATCGCGGCCATTCTCTGTGAGAAGGCATTTGGCGATCTGGACGGGCCGCTGATGCGCGTGACGTCCCTGGATACACCGGTGCCCTATGCGCCGACGCTGGAGGATTATTTTCTGCCCAACGCGAAAAAGGTTTTTTCCGCGGCGAAGGAACTCGCGCGGTATTAGGATTTTAGAGAGAAGAGGAGAGCGATCATGGCCGTAGACATCGTAATGCCCCAAATGGGCGAGAGTATTTTCGAAGGCACCATCACCAAGTGGCTGAAGAAGCCGGGTGACAAGGTGGAGCGCGACGAACCGCTGTTTGAGATTTCCACCGACAAAGTGGACGCGGAAATTCCTTCGCCTTCGGCCGGCGTGCTAAAGGAAATCAAAGTCGGCGAAGGACAGACCGTGCCCATTCAGACGATCGTCGGCATCATTGACGCGGCGGGTTCTGCGGCCGCTTCGTCAGCGCCGGCTCCGGCGAAACCGGCTGCGCCCGCTCTTGCTCCTTCCAAAGCCCCCGCGGCCGCCGCTCCGGCACCGCTGAGACCCGCCGCTCCAGCTCCGGCAGCGCCTGTTGCGGCCGCATCTGTTCCTGCTTCTTCGGGTTCGTCAGGTGAGCGGATTCACAGTTCCCCGCTGGTACGCCGTATGGCCAAAGAGCACGGCATCGACCTCTCCAGTGTCGAAGGTACCGGCGCGGGCGGGCGAATCAGCAAACAGGACATCGAAGCAGTGATTGCCGCCGGTGGCGTTCCGGCTGCTGCACCTCCAGCGTATTCCGCTCCGGTCGCGGCGGCGTCTTCGCGTCCGTCGACTCCTCCTCCGGCCGCTCCCGGTGTTTCTGGCGGACAAGCGCACGTAGCGCTCGAAACGGCCGTGCCGCGCGAGAAGATGTACTTCGGCAATTATGAAGTGCAGCCCATGAGCACCATGCGGCAGCGTATCGCCGAGCACATGGTGGCGTCGAAGCGCGTTTCCGCCCACGTCTATTCGGTCGATGAAATCGACATGACCAAAGTGGCCGCGCTACGCGCCAAGTCCAAGGATGAATTCGAAAAGCACTACGAGACCAAGCTGACCTTCATGCCCTTCTTCGTAAAGGCTGCGGTCGCTGGGCTGCGCGCGTATCCCACACTGAACGCCTCGCTCGACGGGACCAACGTAATCCTGCACAAGGAGATCAACGTGGGGATCGCCGTGGCGCTCGACTGGGGCCTGCTAGTGCCGGTGGTGAAAAACGCCGACGAAAAAAACATTCTGGGAATCCAGCGCAACATGAACGACCTCGCGGAGCGTGCTCGGTCGAAGAAACTGAAGCCCGAAGAAGTGCAGGAGAGCACCTTCTCCATCACCAACCCGGGCGTCTTTGGCGGCCTGTTCGGGCTGCCGGTGATCAGCCAGCCCAACGTGGGCATCCTTGGTCTTGGAGCCATCGAGAAGCGCCCCGTGGTCATCAACGACTCGATCGCCATCCGCTCGATGTGCTATGTGACGCTGAGCTACGATCATCGCGTGGTGGATGGGGCGATTGCCCACCAGTTCCTCCACAAGGTCAAAGAGACTTTGGAAAACTGGAACGAGCCGGTACTGTAAAGATGCTTTCCTTCGCGGCTCGTCTCAAAGTTATTGAGGGACGCTGCCGGCGTTTCAATTCGCGGTAAGGATTTCCAGAGCCTTTGACGTTCCTTTTCGGAGCGAAAGTCAGATCCGTCTCGGTGTCCGAAATTGGGATGAGCGTTCCCGGTTGTGGCCAGGCGGACGGGCCTCCTAGCGGTTCAATTTCACACAAACTACTCACAGGAAAGCCGTTATTTGCGCGTTGGCGTTGGCAATCTGGCTGCCCGAGTATCCTGAACGGGACGGACTCCCGCACCTGGAGACGAAGCCCACAATGGTAACCGCAGCACTAGAAACCTCAAGGGATCGCGAATCTATGCAGCCTCGAATTCTCATTGCCGATGACCAACAGGACGTTTTAGACGCGCTGCGGCTGTTGCTCAAGGGGCATGGTTACAGCATCGAAACCGTGAATTCCCCGGCGGACCTGCTAGCAGCGGTAGCGCGCCAGGAATTCGATATTCTCCTCATCGATCTGAACTATGCGCGCGACACCACCTCGGGACGCGAAGGTTTGGACGTGCTCAACCAGTTGAAAGCCATCGAGGACGCTCCGCCCGTTGTGGCCATGACCGGATGGGCCACAGTAGGCTTGGCAGTGGAAGCGATGCAATTCGGTGTGAGCGACTTCGTGGAGAAACCTTGGACCAACACGCGTTTGCTGGAAATTCTGCACAAGCAAACCGAGCTGGGCCGCGAACGCCGTGAATCGCGGCGTCGCGCGGCCGAAGAAGCCCGCGCGCGTGAAGAAGCCCTGATTCATCAGCAGGAGCAGGAACGGGAGATCGCGGAAGCCAAAGCCATCCAGGAAAAGCTTTTGCCACGCGAAATTCCGCAAATGCCGGGGTATGAAATCGCTAGCGCGTGGCAGTCGGCGCGGCTGGTGGGAGGCGATTATTTCGACATTCTGCCGCTCGGCGAGAAAACGCTGGGAATGTGCATCGCCGATGTGGCTGGAAAGGGCATGCCCGCCGCCCTGCTCATGTCCAATCTTCAGGCGGCCGTGCGCGGACTCTCCTCTCTTTCCATTGCGCCCCATCTCCTCTGCAACCGGCTGAATTCCATTGTTTACCAGAACACGGAGAGCGACCGCTTCATCACCTTTTTCTACGCGCAGCTAGAGGGCTCCACTGGGCGTTTGGCGTACGTCAATGCCGGTCACAATGCGCCATTCGTGGTGCGTTTGGATGGCTCGCACGAGCGCTTGCGGGAGGGTGGCCCCGTGCTTGGCGTCTTCGACAAGCGGAATTATGAGATGGGCTCGGCAGCATTGGTCCCGGGCGACCGCGTAATTCTATTTACCGACGGCGTCACGGAAGCTTGCAGCCCCGAGGGCGAAGAGTTCGGCGAAGCCCGCCTCCTGCATTTGTTGCAAGACCACCGCGCTTTGTCCGCCCATGAATTGCAGGCGAAAATCCTGGCCGTGGTAGCCGAGTTCAGCGGAGGCCGCTGGCAGGACGATGCTACGCTTCTGGTTCTCGCCATCGGTACGTGAGAGCCTGACACCAAAGAAATCTCCGGGGCTCCTCGAACAATTCTCTTGCTGCACATTTCCCCTTATTGCAGCAACGGTTTCAACTTGGCCACCCAGACCGCAAATCCTTCCATCGCGATGGGCTCAATCCCGGCACTGCGCAAGGTGTCGCGGACGAAGCGATGGCGTTCATTCCCGCCACTCAAGGCGACATCGGTGACAGAGGTAAATTCTGTTTTCAAGGCAGCCTTGGCCGTGATGCGCTCCGCCGTGTAGGCCAGCAGCTTGGCGTCGGCGGGTGCGCGCGTGACGGAGAGACTCTGCACGAAACCGCGCGCGCGCGTTGCACAGCAAGCTCCGGCGTAAGCCGGATCAATTCCTCTGAAACGGCCACAATCCTCACCGGAACCGTGGGCAAGCCGAAGCGCGCTGCCAGCCTGGTTCCTAGCCGTTCATTAACCAGGATTCTCCTGTGTTGCGGATTATTTTGGAATTTGACGACATAGTAGTAGCCGTCATCGCAGCGCATCAGGTGGGACTGCGCACCGCCTCGCATCCGGCGTATCTGCTCCAAGGCTCTCAACATAGGCGGTTATATTGATAGTACTTGTTGCTTCCGGTAAGAAATTCGCTCCATCGAAGCTTCCCATTCCTGAATTGAATAACGGGGATTCAATTTGGGAAACAGGCGAGCGTGAGGATAGTTCCGCTCCGGGAGGCGCGATTCCGCAAAAAGGAAAAGCCGGAACAATAGTCCCGGCTTCTCCTTCTGGCAGATTTCGGTCTCGCTGAAAGCCTAGCGCCTCTTTTTCTTCTTCGCTCTCTTCGTCTTCTTCTTGGCGGCCTTCTTCTTCGGCTTCGATTTTTTTGCTTTTTTCTTTGGCGCGGATTTCTTCTTCGCCGCTTTCTTGGCCGGTTTCTTCGCTGCTGGCTTGGGCGCGGGCTTCGGAGCGGGGGCCTCTTCCTCGGGCTCCTCGCCGACGATTACCAACTCCTCTTCCTCGGTCTCGACGATCTCTTCCGTTTCGCCCGCAAGTTCCTCGTCGTCCAGCCTCGACAGCTCGTTGTCATCCTCGAAATTGTCCTTCTCGAAATCCATTCCATCCTCCCCTGGGAGAATCTCCGGGCCCTGCGCAAAAGGGTCCTTTGGGTCGCTGTTCTGGCCGGAGTACCTTAAAATTCCACCCCGTCCTTGAGCCGTTGTTACCGTACTCGCCGTTCGTTGTCAAGCATTCTGCGGTGTTCTCTCCAGGAGGATGCAAGTTTTGCAGCCAGCAGCACGAGAAGCAATCCCCAGCAGGAAATCTAACGAAACGCAGTCTTTCCCGTAAACAATTGATACGAAGAGGCTTAGTTGCGACTTGGAGAGCCGGCCCCGGCGGATGTGCTGGCCGCCACCGGCTGCGCGGGTTTCTTTTTGGGCCTCGAACGCGCCCTCGCCGGCGAGGCCTCCGGAGCGCCACCGAGCGTGTAAATGCGCAGAACCATGCCCCGCCTCACGCGATTGGAACCCAGGCGGTTCCATTTGCGCAAATCGTCCGCGCTCACGCTGAAGCGGTCGGCGATCCCTAGAAACGTGTCGCCGCGGCGCACACGATAGCTTACCAGCCGGCGCTTCATTTCCGATTGCGGCTGCGTCGCGGGGATAATCAGTTTCTCGCCCGCTTCGGGCGCCGCGTTGCGCTCCAGACCATTCGCATCCGCGACGGCCGTAGGCGTCACGTGATATTTCTTGGCGATGGACGCGAGCGTTTCTCCCGTCTCTACACGATGCCGCCGCCAGCTAACCCATTTGTCCGGTGGAATGTCAGCGATCTCCGCGGAAAATTTGTCGGCCGTGCCCTGCGGCAGGTGCAGTTCAAACGAGGGATCGTCGGGAGTCGCGAGGCGCAGCAGCGAGGGATTGAGCGAGCGAAGCGTCTCCACATCGGTGTCGATGGTTTCCGCCACCAGCCGCAGATCGATGGCCCGGCCTGGTTTCACGATGTCGGTCGCTACCGGCGCCTCCGGCTCGGCCTCGATGTTGTAGTGCGCGGCATCCTTGGCGATGAGCGTCAACGCGATGATGATGGGCACATAATTTTTTGTTTCACGCGGAAGCACGTTGCGTTTGTAAAGCTCCCAGAAGTCCGCGTAACCGGTTCGCTCGATGCCCTTTTGTACGTTGCCGGGGCCGCAGTTATAAGCGGCCATTGCCAGGTACCAGTCACCGTAAAGTTTGTAGAGGTCGCGAAGATGTTGCGCGGCGGCGTGCGTGGCTTTCTCCGGATCCTGACGCTCGTCAATCCACCACGTGTGACGAAGCCCATATTCCTGGCCGCGGTAAGCCACGAATTGCCATATTCCGCGTGCGCCGGCGCGGGAAAGCGCCAGCGGCTGGAAAGCACTTTCCGCTTGCGCCAAATAGATCAGGTCCTGGGGCAAGCCCTCTTCCTGCAACACGCGGGAAATCATCTCGCGATAACGCCCCGCCCGGCGCAGCCCGGTTTCCACGATGGCGCGTCCGCGCGGCGTCTGGAAAAAATTGAGGAACGGAAGCACCTGGTCGTTTACCGTAAGCGGCAGGTCGTGCGAGATGCTTTTGGCGGCTTGCTCGGCCCGCTCCTTCAGCCGCGGATCAACCGGAAAAGTCATCTCCGCCACTTCATCAATGGCCGCGGGAACAGCGGGAGCTTCGCTGAAGCCGTCTCCCGCGCGGAAGGCCTGCAGCTCGTAGGCATACACGGTGTCCACCACGCGGTGGAACAGCTCGCTCAGCTTGGGGTCGCCGTTGGGATCGTAGCCGCTCTCCAGCATCCAGTCGACGGCGTCGTCAAAATCCTTGCGTGCGGCTTCCAGATGACCGGCCTTGAAATTTTGCTCGCCGGAGGCGAACTTTTCCTTGACCTTCTGGATCAAGTAGTCCTTGCCAGACGGAACTGGTGGTAACAGCCGGACGTAATAGCGGTGTGGCGGATTCACTACCGGCAAAAGGGCTAGTTCCACAGGAGCTTGCTGAGGAGCAGACGGCGCCGGAGTGAGCGCCCGAACCCGTGCTTGCACCGGCTTTTTTCCCGCGTCCTCGCAGCCTATAAAACCAACTGCCAAAAGCAGGGCGACCGCCGCGATGCTGAGTCTTTGGCGCATCTGTACATGGTAAGGAGTGGCTCACCGCGAGGTCAACGCATTCCGGCGCGTAGGGGGTTGACGTTCTCAGTACACGCCGCAAGCGTGCCCGAGGCTGTTTCCGTTGCAACTCCTTTGGGATAGACTCCCGCTCGAGGTGATCCCGTGAGACCCGTATCGCGATTCGCCAAGGCAGACCGCTTCCATGGGCAGATCATTTGCCTGCTTGTTTTGTTCTTCGGCTCCGCTTCCGTGGTTGCAGCCCAACAAAAGTACCTGCCTCCAGAAAAACGATTGCAGATTGAAGCGGCCGTTTCGAGTTTCATGTCCGCGAACAGTGTGCCTGGAATTGGCGCAGCTGTCGTGCTCGAAGGTGAACCGGTGTGGTCCGCGGGATTCGGCATGGCCGATTTGGAGGATTCTGCTCCAGTGACCTCTTCCACGCTCTTTCGCCTGGGGTCCATTTCCAAACCGGTCACCGCCACCGCCATCCTGCAACTCTGGGAGCAAGGCAAATTGGACCTCGACGTTCCCATCCAAAAATACTGTCCGGCATTTCCAGAGAAAGAATCGCCCATCACCACGCGCCAGCTGCTTGGCCACTTGGGAGGCATCCGCCACTACAATAGCGACGGAAAAGGAGACATTCCCGAAGATAGCGCGCGGCATTTCGCCGGCATGCAGGAATCTCTGACGATTTTCGCGGGCGATCCCCTGGTTGCCAAACCGGGGACGAAATTCCACTACTCGACCTACGGTTATACGCTGGTCGGGTGCGTCCTTGAAGGCGCCGCATCACAAAAATACGTGGACTACGTGCGTGAGAATATTTTCCGGCCTGCGGGGATGGTGGAAACTCAGACCGATGATTTTTTCGCCGTTATTCCACATCGCACCCGCTGGTATCACAAGGACAAGGCCGGCATCGTTCGCAACGCCGGCGTATTGGACTCCAGTTACAAGATTCCGGGTGGCGGGCTGATCTCTTCCGCGGACGATATGGCACGCTTCGAGGCCGCGATTCTGGCGGACAAACTCATGCACCGCGCCACGCGCGATTTGATGTGGACATCGTTAAAGACCGCCGATGGCAAGGCCACCGGCTACGGCCTTGGGTGGGGCCTTGCAGATAAGTTTGGCGTTCACATCTTGGCCCATACCGGCGGGCAGCAAGGAACGAGCACAGCGTTTGCGCTCGTGCCCGAACGGCGCGCCGCCGTCGTAGTGCTCGCAAACATGGACAACGTGGACTCCGGCAGCCTGGCCGATCAAATCCTGAAGATCGCTCTGGACCTCAAAGACAAGACTCCCTAGCGAGGGATTCCGGCGTGCTATTTCGGTTTCTTTTAACTTTCAACTGTCGACTTTCAACCTCTTCCGCGAGTTGCTTTCATCCCCTTGTACGCCACAACACAACTCCACAAACCCCTTGCATTCCCTCCCATACCGTGGTACTCTCCTTTTGCGTTTGTTGCTCTTGTATCGCCTTTGGGTAGTAAAGCGGTCGCAAGGTCACACTTGCGGCCATTTTTTTGTTCGGTAGACCGCTTTGCAGTCTTCTCGAACGAAGCTTGAAGACGGCCGCGGCTCTGTTGAGGGGCTCGGAACCTGGGCATCAGATAGCTCAATGTAGTGCTCAGCCGGTTTCCGGCTGACGGAAAAGAGTAAAGCAGTGAGTAAAGAACAAGGTACAGTGAAGTGGTTCAATGCCAGCAAGGGCTTCGGCTTCATCCAGCGCCAGAGCGGCGAGGACGTTTTCGTCCATTTCTCCGCGATCGTGGCTGATGGCTATAAGACGTTGAACGATGGCCAGGCGGTTGAATTCGAAGTTTCCAAGGGCCCCAAGGGCCTGCAGGCCTCGAACGTACAGCCCCTCTAAGGAACAGCTGATCCGGCTTGATCCGCATTAATCCCGATCCAGCCCGTTTCAGTTCACTTCACAAAAATACAACGGGCGGCGCGACGCAAGTCACGCCGCCCGTTTTGCTTTTTGCGCATCCTCTCTTCGTAGCGTAGGCACATGCCAACTGAATTCCTCCGGAGCTTTTCCCTGCCCCATCCATACGATGCCTGGGCGCCACAGGCTCGGGCGATTTGATTACCAACAAGTACTACAAAAGAATTTTCTTGCATTATTAACATATTGTCACTAGCATGCGCCCAACATGTAGCTAGCAGGGAGTCCTCAATGCAATGGAAAGGGGCCGCACCCAGGCGTCCCAGCGCACCCGAAATTTCACCAACCGCTAAGAGTCAGCCTCTTGAGCTGACCACGGAAATTACCATACATCTGACGCCGTTCGATCGGAAAGAGTATCGCCAGCTCATCGAAGCGCGTGGTGAAACCATACAGCGCGTCGTGACACGTTTGAAGTCTGCGTTGGGACTTTCCAATGCCGTGGATGCAGGCTGTGGCGTCGGATTCTTTTCGCGAACGCTCCGGGAGTGCGGCCTGAATGTGTGCGGGTTTGACGGGCGTGCGGAAAACGTGGCCGAGGCGCGGCGGCGCTTCCCGCTAATTCCGTTCGAACAGGGAGATATCGAAGAGCGCGGCATCTTGCAGCTCGGCCGATTTGATTTCGTCCTTTGCTTTGGACTGCTTTACCACTTGGAGAATCCCCTCCTCGCAATTCGTAATCTACGCGGCCTGACGGAGAAGTGCCTACTGCTGGAGAGCATGTGCCTCCCTGGAGAAAACCGTCGATGCTGCTGCGCGCGGAGCCGCGCCAGGAAGATCAGAGCCTCACAGAGGTAGCTTGCTATCCGAGCGAGGTTAGCCTGGTGAAGATGCTTTATCACTCAGGATTCAGCATGGTTTATCGCGTAATGCCACTGCCGGGCCATGAGGATTTTCGCGAGACCACCGAACATGCGCGGCGCCGCACGGTTTTACTGGCTTCGACTGCGCCGATTGATATCGCAGGGTTCCGGCTCATCCCCGAGCCTCAAGAAGCCGAAGATCCCTGGGCAAAGAAGCCCGCGGCAACGGGCACGCTGCCACAGCGAATCGGGCGATTCCTGGCCAGCCCTGCGCGAAAGAAGTACATCACACTGGCGAATCGCGTTCGGCGCACTTTTCCGCGGATGCCTATCCCCTTGCGGCTGCCGTTCGGTGCGTGGTGGCTGGCGGAGAAGAGCGCGCTGGACCACCAACCGCTCCACAACGAATTCGAGCGCATGGAAACGGAATTTGTAATACGACTGTTGCGGCCTGATATGACGGTGGTCGATGCGGGCGCCCATCACGGGTTGTACGCGCTGCTGGCCTCGAAGCGCGTCGGATGGGAAGGCCGAGTGATTGCCATTGAGCCTTCTGCGCGCGAATGCCAACGGCTGGAGAAACACCTGCGCCTGAACCGGTGTTCGAACACCGAATTGGTGACCTGCGCGCTGGGAGGGGATTCTGGGGAGGCGGATCTTTACCTGGTGGACGGAATTCATGATTGGTGCAACAGCCTGCAGCCGCCCTCCGTCGACGAGCCTGTTCGAACCGTGCGCGTCCCCGTGCGGCGGCTGGATGACGTGCTGGCCGAATCAGCCGTGACGAAAGTGGACTTCATGAAACTCGACGTGGAGGGCGCGGAACTCTCCGTTCTGTATGGAGCGATGACGGTGTTGCACGGGGAATCACGGTCGGCGATTCTGGCGGAAGTCCAGGACTCACGTACGGAACCATGGGGATACGCGGCGAAGGAAATCATTCAGTTCCTGATTCGATTGGACTACCGCTGGTTTGCGATCGGAGCAAAAGGCGCGCTGCTGCCGATTTCGTGCGATCAGGAAACTTATGAAGCAAACCTGGTGGCCTTGCCGGTGGAACGCGGGGAAGAATTCCTCAGTCTCCTTGAACAGAAATAAAAAAAGGCTCGACTACTGGTAATCTTCTAAGGAGAGAGCGGCCCTTCGTCGCTGATCTCGGCTATTGAAGGAATTGCGTTTCGCAGAAACCTCAGGACATTATTGTTTGCACCTTATGGAGAGAGGAACGGATTCAAGGGGATGAAGGTTCTCGTCACAGGCAGCAGCGGGCTGATCGGTTCGGAAGCTGTGGAGCATTTCGACCGGCAAGGACATGAAGTTGTCGGCGTGGACAACAACATGCGGCGTGTTTTCTTCGGCCAGGCAGGCGACACGCTTTGGAATTTGGAGCGGCTGAAGGGTGCGACCAAACGGTTCACACACGCGGCGCTGGATATTCGCGACCGGGCCGCCATTGAAGAATTGTTTCGAACGCACCACTTTGACTTGATTGTCCACTGTGCGGCGCAGCCTTCCCATGATAAGGCGCGGGAGATTCCCCTGCTGGATTTCGAGGTGAACGCGCTCGGGACCATAAATCTCTTGGAGGCGACGCGGCAGCATGCGCGTGAAGCAGTATTTGTATTCATGAGCACGAACAAAGTATATGGCGATGCGCCGAATGAGATTCCGTTGAAGGAGCTGGAGAAGCGGTACGACTACGCACGGGCTGAGGATCTTGAAGGTGTCGCTGAGACGTGCCGCATCGATCAAACCATGCATTCGCTGTTCGGAGCGTCGAAAGCGGCGGCGGATCTTATCGCTCAAGAGTACGGGCGCTACTTCAAAATGAATGTGGGAATTTTTCGAGGCGGTTGCCTGACGGGGCCATCGCACTCCGGCGTGGAGTTGCACGGCTTCTTGTCGTATCTGGTGAAAGTGACTCTCAGCGGCGGCAAGTATTCCGTTTTTGGCTACAAGGGCAAACAGGTACGCGACAATATTCACAGTCATGACGTGGTGAGTGCGATCCAGGAGTTCGCTGCAAATCCGCGGCCGGGCGAAGTGTATAACCTGGGTGGCGGCCGCGCGAACAGTATTTCAATGCTGGAGGCGATCGAACAGATCGAGCAGATGACCGGACGCAAGCTGGATTGGCGCTACGTGGATGAAGCGCGCAAAGGCGACCACATTTGCTATATCTCGAATCTTGGGAAATTCCGGAGCCACTATCCGAATTGGAAAATTACGCGCGGATTGAAAGCCATTCTCGAAGAGATCATTGCATCACAACGCGCGCAGCTGGCGCAAGCTACGGCGAGATGAGCCGAAAAAGGCAAGAATGAAAGCCCCTTTCTTCACCGTTCTGATCGATACCTACAACTACGGTGAGTTTATCGAAGAAGCGGTTTCGAGTGTGCTGGCGCAGGAGTTTCCGCCTGAGGAGCGGGAGATTCTGGTCGTGGATGACGGTTCAACCGATGACACACGCCAACGATTGTAAAAATACAAAGGTGAGATTCTATATTTACGAAAGCCGAATGGCGGGCACTTCTTCGTGAAATTCAGAATTGGCTGCAAATGCATGGGGCGAATCCGAATTCCACGGCCAGGAGCGCGACGGTTTTGCGTTGAGAAGGCCGGGCCGGTGGAAGTACTTCCGCCATCTGCCTGATTTTCCGCTGACCTATGGTGAGATCATGACGCCGCGGCACCAGGCTTACAGCTATATTCGTGCGTTCGCGGCGCTTTTGCTGGGCTATCATCATCTGCATGTCCTGGACGATGTGCGGATGAAGCGCAAGCAAATGTTCGCTTCTTCTGTGAAGAGGAGTTTGGCACCGGAAAAAGAGAAGGCATTCGCCGCCAAGGGCTGAAGTAAATCGATGGCATCGCAAAATGCAATGGGCGCAGGCACGGTTGCAGCTTCAGACCGAGGGCGGCCCGCGGAAGAAGCTGCTGGACCAGTCTGCCCTGCGTGCGGCGAAGCGTCACGCAAGGCGGCAATCGAAAAGTACGGGAGATACGAGCTTTTTGGATGCGACGCGTGCGGGCTGCAATTTTGGGAGCCGCGCGAGATGCCTGACGCCCGATGGTACGAGCAGATGTACGGTGGCCGGGATGAAAAGTTGCTGCCGCTGGAGCCCGGGCACAAATATTTCCTGGCTGATCCGCTCGCTCCCCGCGGCGGCGGGCTTTTGGACATTGGCTGTGGCACGGGGAATTTTCTGGCCGCGGCGCGCGATGCGGGATATCGCGTAACCGGTACCGAGCTCGATGGGACGGCCGCGCGCTTTGCCAAAGAGCGGGTTGGTTTGCAACGGGTTTTTCCACTAACCATTTCTGAATTTGCCGAGCAACATGCGGATGAAAAATTCGACGTTGTTACTTTTTTCGAGGTGCTGGAGCACCAGGCCGCGCCGGTGGAATTTTTGCAGAAACTACGTAGGGTCTTGAAGCCGCAGGGCACGATCGCGCTGAGCGTTCCGAACCGCGAGAGATGGATGACCGGGCCGGACGTGCTGGACTATCCGCCCAATCATTTTTTGCGATGGAATGCGGCGGCCCTTAAGCATTTTTTGAGCGCTCAGGGTTTTGAGGTTTTGTCCATTCGTGAGCAGCCGGTTGGAATCGCGCACACCGCGCAGATGATTAATATGGCGCTGCGCACGGGGATGTCGCAAACTGCAGCGGGAGAGGCGCCGGCGAGTTTCCGTGACGTGATGCAAATGGCGCCCAAGGAAGCAGAGGCGGTTTTACTGGCAAAGCCGACGACGCGGCAACGCGCAATGCAGGTCTTGGGGCGAATCAAGTCGGCGGCTTGTTTTCCCCTGGCCGTGGCGGCCTATCCATACGTTCGTGCGTGCGGGTTCAAGGGTACGTATATGTATTGCCTGGCTCGAAAGCGTGATTGAGGATTTCCCGGGAGCTGTAATTTGTCGAGAAGTTTTGTCAGCGTTCTGATTGACACTTACAACCACGAGCGCTTCATCGAGCAAGCGATCGTGAGCGTGCTGGAGCAGGACTTTCCTGAGGCCGAGCGCGAAATCATTGTCGTCGATGACGGTTCGACGGATCGCACGCCGGAAATCGTTAAAAGATTCGAGCCGCACGCGCGGTTGCTGCGCAAAGAAAATGGCGGACAGGCGTCGGCCTTTAATGCCGGTATTCCTGAATGCAGGGGAGAGATCGTCGCATTCCTGGACGGCGATGACTGGTGGGCGCCGGGGAAATTGCAGGCCGTGGTTGGCGCGCTGGCCAGCGATGCTTCGGTTGGCCTGGTCGGGCACGGGATCACCGAGGCATTTTCCGACGGCCGTCAGCACACTGAACTGCTTCGCGAAACTCCCAGGTTCCGGATCGATTCCGACGCGGGGGCCCGTTTGTTTCGATTGAGGAAGAATTTTCTGGGCACCAGCCGGATGACTCTTCGTTCAGACGTGCTCCGGACGATCGGCAAAGTGCCCGAAGCACTCCGAATCGAAGCGGACGAGTATTTGTTCACATTGGCTGGATTAATTTCGGATGTAATGATATTGCGCGAGTCATGGACCTTTTACCGGTTGCACGAGTCAAATGCGTTTGAAATATCGAACGGGAGCACGCAAGCACTCCGCAGAAAGCAACAGGTACTCGAGTCACTGGCGAAGTCGCTCAAAGAAAAGTTCGCCGAATACCAGTTGCCGGATTCCATTGCGAAGATCGTCATCGACCCGGTTGAAACCGAGGCGGATCTGGTTCGCTTGTCGATAGACAGGGGGTTCCCGTGGGAGACCATACCGGCGGAGCTGCGAAGCTACCGAATCATGCATGAAAATGCTTCGACTACGCACTGGACGTTCAAAGTGGTGTCACTGATTCCAGCATGTTTTATGACGTCGCGCCTCTACTATTCATTGCGGCGACACTTCGCGCAGAACCGTATTTACCGAAAGGCGAGGGAGAAATGGCTGCCGTTTCTGCAGCCCGCGCACGTTGATCGCTACCGGACGACGAGGCCCTGAGGAATGGAGCCGGCGAATGCCTCGCGGAATCCCTTGAACATTTTGATGGCTTCTGGCGTTCTGAAACGCCGCGAGGGCGGCGTGGCGACAATCATCTATAACCTGGGCCACGAGCTTGAACGGCTGGGTCATCATCTCACGTATGTTTTTCAAGAAGATCTGGTCGAGCCCGGGAGCATTTCGCCACGGTGGACCGAACTCATTTTTTCGCTTCGGCTGGGCCGCTACATCGCGAAAAACCGGAAAATGTTTTCGATTGTAAACCTGCACGCGCCCACTGGCTTTCCTTATGGATTGCGGCGGCATTGGCATCGCTCGGCAGGCTATCCGCCGTATGTGATGACACTTCATGGACTCGAAGAACGCCGAATGCATGTAATGAGTCGTGAAGTGAAAAAGGGCCGAGCCTGGAATTTTTCCTTAAGGAACCGGCTCTGGCACCGTTTGTATCACCAGCCGCGATTTCGATGGTCGATTCGCACGACGGACGGAGCTCACACCTATAGCCGTGATGTGTGGTCGATGTTGCAACTCAAATACAATTTGGATTCCGATCGCGTCGCGTACATTCCCAACGGGGTCGAGCCGCGATTTTTTATTCCACGAGAATATCGCGACGGGGACGCTTTACGGCTGCTCTATGCCGGCACATGGCTTGACCAGCGCGGCATCTTTTATATTCGGGAGGCACTGCGAAACTTGACGGCGCGTCTCCCTGGATTAACTATGACTTTTGCAGGCTGCGGTGTTCCACCGGAAGAGATCCAACGGTTTTTTGGAGCAGACTTGGCAAGCCGAATCATCGTTCGCCCCGTGGTCGCGGCTGAGCGCATGCAAGAACTCTATGCCGAGCATGACGTTTTTCTCTTCCCCTCCCTGATGGAGGGGTTGCCGTCTGTGCTCCTTGAAGCCATGGCCACGGGAATGCCGGTGATCACGACGGAAACGTGCGGGATGCCGGATGTTGTGGAGAGCGATTACAACGGGCTATTAGTACCGCCCGCCGACGCCAAGGCGATCGAGAACGGGATCTTGCGCCTTGCTGCGTCGGTTGAATTGCGCAAGAAACTTGGCGAGGCTGCCCGCGAAACGATGAAGCGATACACATGGCAACGGGCAGCCAGACAGCTGGAAGAACTCTATCGGCGCATTCTTGCCGCGGATGCCGCGCGGGGCTGAACGGCTCACGTTCCGACTTGCCTTGACGTGAACCGTAAGCGGCTGGATCAGGTCAGACTAGCTGCCAAGGTCGGTCTAGTTAACCATAACTGGCCTCCCCTCCCCCTATTTTTCATAGGTGTTGATTCTAAAGGGAGTTAAAGTCGTTTGTTTTGATGCACTTTTGCAAGTGTTGATTCTAAAAGGAGTTAGGGTGCGTTTTTGGAGCATTATTGCAAGTGTTGATTCTAAATAGTTTAGTGCACAGCGATAAGCCAGCGATCGAGATTGGCCGCGACGAAATGAAAAATGCGGCAAACAAGCCGCCGCATGAGAAAGAGCCCACACTATTACCTGGAAAATATACGAGCAAATCAAAATGTGACTAGTCAAGAGCTATTTTTGCTGAGCTCCAGAGTCTCGGTCCATACCAGGCGCACCGATTCGAGTTGTGGCAGAGTATCAGGAGCTTCCTGGAAGCGATTGATGACGAATGCTGACACTTGGGATTAACTATTCGCAGATGCATGATTCGTCGGCGTGCATTGTGCGCGACGGCGAGTTGTTGTTCGCCGTGGCAGAGGAGCGCATCAGCCGCTTGAAGCACGATGCCGGCTTTCCTAAAAACGCCATTCGAGCATGTCTGGATTTTGCGAAAGTGAGAGCAGAACAGTTGGACGAACTGTGTTTCGGCTGGCAGACGGCGGGGCCGGTCTTTCGGCACGATCTGAAATGTTACGCCACCGGGAAGATACCGGTGACATACCTCAACGGGTTGAATTCGATATTGCACTTCCTGAGCATGTGGCATCAGGAAAGTGGGGCAAAGAAATTCGCGCAGCAATTCGGGCCGACGCGCGCGAAGATGCGGTTTGTCGATCATCACCTCGCTCACGCGATCAGCGCGTACGCGTACTCGGGATTCGACGAGGCAGCGGTTGTGGTCATGGATGGCCGGGGCGCGTGGGAAGCGACGACGATCTGGCATGGGCACAACGGCAGGCTCGACCTGATGCTGATGATTCCGTTTCCTGATTCGGTGGGATATTTCTATAGCGAATTCACGGAGTTTCTCGGCTTTCAGCGCAACAGTGACGAATGGAAAGTGATGGGGCTGGCGCCTTACGGCAAGCCGGGCGTGGACTTGTCCGCCTTCATCGATCTGAAGGCGGCGCCGTATCACGTTCATACGAGGCAACTGATCGCCAATGGCGCGACGCCGTTTGCCGGCATGACGGCGCGCCTCGGGCTACCACGCGCCGCGGAGAGCGAGATCGACGACCGACACAAGGACATTGCCTACGCCGTCCAGGATGCTTGTGAGACTGCGATGATGAACGTGGTGCGGATGGCCATTGAGAAAACAGGATGCCGCGACGTTTGTCTTGCAGGGGGCGTGGCTTTGAATTCGAAAGCCAATGGGAAAATTGCGGCTACCGGCCTTGTTGGGAAAATGTTTGTACAGCCTGCAGCTTCGGATGATGGAGTGGCGCTTGGCGCTGCGCTTGCTCCATATCTCGACGGTAACGGGAAGTTGCCAAACAAACCAATGCGGCACGGGTATTGGGGGCCGAGTTTTGACGACGAGGCCATCGAAAGCGCTCTGCGCACGTATAAACTGCGCTACACGAAGGTGCCGGACCCCGCGTCAACCGCGGCGGAACTGCTTTCGCAAGGGAAAATACTGGGATGGTTTCAAGGGCGCATGGAATTTGGCCCGCGCGCGCTCGGAAGCCGCTCGATTCTTGCCGATCCGCGCGATCCGGAAATGAACGCCAAGGTCAACAATGCAGTGAAGTTTCGGGAGTGGTGGCGGCCATTTGCGCCTTCGTTCAAGAGGGAAGCGGCAGGCGAGTACCTGGAGAGCGCGACGGATTCGCCGTTTATGATACTGACGGCGCAGGTGCGGCCGGAAAAACGGAGCATAATTCCTTCCGTCACGCACGTGGACGGCAGCGCGCGGCCGCAAACTGTCGAGAAAGAGATCAGTCCGCTATATTGGCGGCTGATCGATGAATTCGGAAAGTGCACCGGGGTACCCGTCATTCTGAACACCTCGTTCAATTTGCGCGGCGAAGCCATCGTGCACACGCCGACCGACGCGATACGAACATTTTTTAGTTCCGGCATGGACGCGCTGGCGATCGGAAGCTACCTCGTCGAAAAATGAGCAATTGGAAATGAGCAGGCAGCGCGTCATCGCGCTCCTCGGACGGCAGGACGCGCCCACGGACGCGGTCGAAGAGTATTGCCGGTACCTTGGCGAAGCTCTGATAGCGGAAGATTTTGAACTGACCATCGAGCGGGTCGCGTGGCCCCAAAAAGGGTGGAGTCGCGCAGCGAGCGGGCTTCGACGCCGGGCAAAAGGCTGGCGCGGAGCGTGGGTTTTGGTGCAATACACGGCACTGGCGTGGTCGGCGCGTGGTTTCCCGCTGCGATTTCCCCGCGTTCTCAAATCCCTCAAAGCCGCCGGTATACGGGTTGGCGTGGTTTTTCACGACGTCGAACCCTACGGTGGCACGCGAGTGATTGACCGATTGCGCCGCCGCGCGCAATTGCATGCCATGCTCAAGGCGCTGCACCTTTGCGACTGCGCGATTTTCACGGTTCCTATGGAAAAAATTTCCTGGATCAAGAACCAGTTTGGCAAAAGCTGCTTCATTCCCGTGGGAGCAAATTTGCCCACGGCCAGCGAGGCCAACTCGAGAAAAGGCATTTCGACGGGCGGAAAATTGAGCGTCGCTGTGTTCAGCATAACCGGAGGGAAATCAAGACGATGGGAAATTGACAATATCGTCGAGGCGGTTCGATTTGCCGCTTCGCGCGTCGGGAATTTGCGGCTAGTCGTGCTGGGCCGTTATGCGCAAGAAGCGGAGTCAGAGCTGAAACAGCGTTTTCTTGACAGCGCGGTTGAACTTCACGTGATGGGAGTTCTACCGGGAGCAGCGGTCGTGCGAAGTCTCTCTGTTTCGGACGTCTTGCTCTTTGTGCGCGGGCCTATCTCCACGCGGCGAAGCAGCGCGATCGCAGGGATTGCCTGCGGGCTGCCGGTGATCGCGTTCGAGGGGCCGGAAACAGCAGCGCCGATCACGGAAGCGGGATTGGCGTTTTTTTCACCACAGAGGAAAGGTGACCTGGGGGACGTGCTGGTCCGTGTTTTGAAAGACGAGCACTACCGCGCTTCGCTGGCGCAACGCAGCTGGGTGGCACAGCGGCAATATTTTTCATGGCCCGCGATAGCCATGCGCTACGCGGAATTCCTAAGAAAACAAACTTAGATTGTCAGATGCACCGAAAACGAAAAGAAAAAGGCGGTAAATTCAACGGCAGAGCGCTTCGATCAAACCTTCTTTCTTTTTCTCCGCGAGCTGGGTTAATGCGTCCAAGGAGGCGAAATAACCACCGACAGCGGCTGCAGCCAGAAAAGCGAAAGCTTCGGCGGGCAGCCAAGGGTTGCCAGTCCAATT
>Ga0137415_10000099_pt1 | contig 67885 bp, 65 predicted proteins | sample CZODoug3_1_1_16f_FD_183082 | JGI IMG/M metagenome (GOLD analysis project Ga0137415, IMG submission 183082) | Vadose zone soil fungal communities from Angelo Coast Range Reserve, California, USA - CZODoug3_1_1_16fungal (Hybrid Assembly) | ecosystem: Environmental > Terrestrial > Soil > Vadose... | reverse complement strand
GCCATGCCGATACAGATGCGGTAGTTGCCGGCGGCGTGATCGCACAGCGTGTGGCGCAACTCCTTGGTCATGAGGCCGGCATTGCCGGCGGTGGCGAGCAAATGGTCCAGGCAGGCCAGGAGTTCCTCGCGAGTGGCCACGCCGGTGGTGAGGCGCGTGCGGATGCGCGAGCCCAACGGGATCAGTTCCTCGCGCCGCAGTTTATCCAGCAGGCGCGCATCGCCGCTCAGTACGACACACAACAGGGATTGCGAGTCGAACCGCGCGCTGGCCAGCATCCCACGTGCCGGTTCGCACACATTGCGACACAGCTGTGTACAACATCTCGTCGACGCCGACGTACCGTTCAAGGCCATTGGCGATTATGTTGGTCACCGAACGGATGTCGCGACCCAGATCTATGCGAAGGTCGCAGTGCACAAGCTGCGGCAGCTCGCCCTTGGCGAAGCGGAGGACATACTATGAGCACTCGAGCTGCACGTAACCGGACCTCGGATTCGCGTGAGTATAGGTCGAGCACGCCGATCGCCGGTGCGATCATCCGCTATCTGCAGATTAAGCGTGCACTGGGTTGCCGCTTCAATACCGAGGAACGCTCACTGAACCTGTTCGGCCGGTTTCTCGCAGAACACCGTGTGACGCTCGCAAGTCAGGTCACGGACAAATGGGTGGACCGCTTCCTCGCATCGCGCCCCTGTCTGGAACCGCAGAGCTTCAACCAACTCCTCGGGTGTGTGCGTCGGCTGTTCGAGTGGTTGGTCGACCAGGACGAGATCCGTGTCTCTCCGGTGCGGACACCCACGAGACGTGTGACGGGTCGCCGGCTACCGTATCTATTCGATCCACAAGCATTGCATGAACTGATCGGTCTGGCCGAGCACCTGCAGGACAGGTCACGCTGTCCTCAGCGCGGCCCCACCCAGGCAATGATCTTTGCAATTCTGGCCACGCTCGGATTGCGGATCGGTGAGGTTTCGAGGCTCACATGTGGAGACATCGACCTGGACCGCGATAGCGAAAGTGCCGTTGGAGCATTTTGCGCAGCTGTTGCAGAATGCGATTTTAATGGTGGACCGCTATAGCGCGTATAAGAAATTGCCGCGTACGCTCTCGATCGTACTCGCATTTTGCTGGGCGCACGTGCGCCGTGACTACCTGGAGCTGGCGCGTAATTATCCGCCCCTGCAAGGCTTTGCGCTGGGTTGGGTGAAACGCATCGGTTCGCTGTATCATCTGAACAAGCAGCGTCTGAAGGCTTCGGGCCGCGCCCAATTTGCCGTTTGCGATGCGCCGCTGCGCACCCATCTTGCGCTGATGGCACAACAGTGTGCTGCAGACCTCGCCGATCCTCAGCTGCACCCGGCGGCGCGTAAATGTTTGGAAAGCCTGCAGCGACATTGGCACGGCCTGACGGTGTTTGTGGATCACTGCGAAGTCGAAATGGACAACAATCGCGCCGAGCGCGCGCTGCGTAATGCGGTCTGCGGGCGCAAGAGCTACTACGGTTCCGGGGCCATCTGGTCGGCCGAGTTGGCCGCGAATCTGTTTACGCTGTTCATGACGTTGGTGCAGTGCTGGAAGATCAATCCGCGGCGCTGGCTGACGGAGTACCTGCAAGCGTGTGCGGATAACGGCGGGTGCGCGCCACGGGACTTGTCGAGCTTTTTGCCCTGGCAACTGTCCCCGGAGCGTTTGCAGACTTTACGTACTCCACTGCCTCCAACACTCTTCAACACCCCACTCAATACCTCATGAAGCGTTATTGCGGACGACTCTTCAGCGAGGCCGACTTGATCCGCATCCGCGCCCTCATCGAGGGTTGCCCCCAAGGCAGCCGTCGGGAACTCTCGCGCCAGGTGTGTCGTGAGTTAGGCTGGCTCAAGCCCGATGGCGGACTCAAGGACATGAGCTGCCGCGTGGCGATGCTGCGCATGTATCGCGACGGGTTGCTGCAGCTACCCGAATTACCCGCCCCGCAGCCAGCCAACTTCCAGCGCCTTCTACAGGTGAGTGGGGCGAGCGATCCGCAGACTGCCATTACCCAAGCGGTGCATGAATTGCCCGAGCTTCAGATCGAACTCGTGCGCGGACGGGCCAGCTCGCGCTTATGGAATGAGTATATCCAGCGCTATCACTATCTGGGGCACAGCCCCTTGCCCGGTGCACAGCTGCGCTACTTCGTGAGCCTGCCTGCACAGCCGCTGGCTCTGTTAGGCTTTGGAGCAGCCGCCTGGAAAACCGCCCCGCGTGATCAGTTCATCGGTTGGAATGCCGCGCAACGCACCACCCATCTGCACTTGATCCTCAACAACGCCCGCTTCCTGATATTACCCTGGGTCCAGTGCAAGGGACTGGCCTCGAAAATCCTCGGCCGCATCGCCCGTCAACTGCCCACCGATTGGGCGCAGTGCTACGGTTATCGCCCCGTGCTGCTGGAGACCTTTGTGCAATCCGATCGCTTCCGCGGCACCTGTTACAAAGCGGCCAACTGGGTGCACGTCGGACAGACTCAGGGACGCGGCAAGCTCGATGTCACCCATCGGCACGATCAGCCCGTCAAAGATGTCTGGCTCTACCCGCTGCATCGTCAGTTCCGCGAACTCCTCTCCCAAACCCCACCGCACAACCCCGCAGCTCCGCTCACCACAAGCCCTCGACAACAGCCCCTCCCACTTTGACCGCTTCGGTCCCTACCTCAAAACCGCCCCCGCTTCAAGAGACCCCTGCACCGAATACTTACTTCATTGTGATTTTGACGGGTTCGAGTCCCGTCCGCTCTGCCAGTTAAATCAAGCACTTGTGACATCCTCGGACGGTCCGTCCGGGGCATTTTCTATCGGCTTTCTAACTTTACTGTGGTGCGCCGGGAGACCGGCAGGAGATTGATGGTGCGAATCCATTACGGTGAAGGAGTAGCGACCCACACCGGCCCCGAGTCATCACAGGTGGCCGCAAGGCTGTCGGTGAAGCGTTGACAGGGGAACATGCAGGTCAAGTATTGAGCGGCGTAAGTAAATTCCCGGGTGCCGATGCTGTCACAGTAGCAGAAGGCAATATGGCGCGGCGCGACATCGCGAGCGTCGTGCCAACCCGGCGCCGTCAGAGACCTTGGAACGTATGTATGTCTTCTGCGCGGGAACCGGGAGATCCCTGTCGCCGCCCTGGGGATCCAACACATCATCACCGTGGAGCGTACGGAGTGGTTGTGCGAGTGAGTTTGTTTGAAGGTGTGCTCGGGACGCGGAATGCGCTTGACCTTGAGATAACGGCGCAGGCGGTTCTTCTCGAGAATCAACTCGACCCCGAGATCGATGCGTGGCCCACCGCGCACCCGGGACCGCGGACCCAAAATGCGCCGTCTCAAAGCCGTGAGCGCCTCAATCGCCGTAGCGATATTGCGGTGACGCCGGGCCTGCTGACGCAGCGTGAGCAACGTACTCCAGACCCAGATGATGACGAAGCCTTCGGCGGAGCCCACGGGATCGCGGTACACGGACCAGACATCGCGCGGCCCGTAGCGGTGGCGGACCGAGGGTCGATCCCAAACGAGTTCCCAGGAGGGAGTCTCGGTCTGCAGCCATTTGTGGAATAGTTTATCTTCCCGCCGCGAACGAGGCATCACGGTGACGAAGCGGCCGCCGGCCCGATCGATGAAACTCAAGTTGTCTTGGCTACAGAGTTTGGAATCGGCGACGTAAAGAAAGTCAGCGCGGCCCGCCACGGTGCGCAGCGTATTCCAAGTCTCGATATGGGTAATCGAGTCGTTGGTGTTACCGTCGGCAGTGCGAAACTGCACCGGCACACCGCCGTCGGCGTCGGTAGTGAGAATAAACAGCAGTTGCTTCAAATCCGGGCGGTGTTGTTTCGAGTAACCATAAGTGATCGCTGGCGCCCGCTTTCCGGACCGGCTGGAGGGGCTCTGATCGCGGTATTGGCCACAGAAGGAAATCGAGGTGCTGTCGTTATGGAGCTGCTGCAATTGAACGGCAAAGCGCTTCGCAACAGCCAACACAACTTCGGTGAGCAATGCCGCCCGATCGGCCTCGAATAGGCGGTCGAGGGCTCGTCCCAGGCGATCATCGCTCAAACTCTTCAGGTTCCCGCTGGCGATCCCGAAAAGGCCGGTGGCGAAGCCGTGGACTGTCTCTTGCGCGCGGTAGATCGGCTCGCGCTCGACCACTATCGAGCGCAGCAGCATGCCGAGCGCCTTGGCGTGTGGCACACGACAGCGCGGATCGGTCGTCGGCACGTACTTCTCGAGAAGCTCCGCGAGCCCCATCCGGTCGATAAAGTGATTGACGAGGGGAAGAGGCCCCAGTCTCTCGGTCTTCGGAAGAGAAGTCTGCAGAGCGCGGTGCGCGTACTTGCATTACGACCATCTGGCGATAATACTATCGCCAGAATATACCTCAGTCAACATCCGTACCGCCCGCCGTGAACGCCAAAGCCATAAAATCAGAGGAAAAGATCGCCGAGATCAAACGATCGCTCTCGTCCCTGGAGCACCTATCGTCGGGCACCTTGCTCAAACGCATGAAAGTCTGTGGCAACCCGCGCTGCCACTGCGCAAGCGACCCCGCGGCTCGCCACGGTCCGTACTACGAATGGAGTTACCTGAAAGGCGACAAGCTACGTCATCGCACGCTCACACCCGATCAGGCCGACATCATGCGGCAGGCGATCGCCAATTACCGCAAAGCAAAGAAATTACTGCGGGCTTGGGAGGCGCAGACCCTGAACTTGATCGAACTCAAAGGCCAGAACTAGCTGGCCCCCGGTACCCGCCGCCTCGCCCCGGGCGGAAATTGCCCGGAAATGCATCCCGAGATCTGCGGAATGTAAGTCGGGACACTCGCAAGTATCGATATGGCCCGGGGTGATTCCTGATCCACAAACTGTCAAAGGGCCGAATCCTGACCCGCGGGGAGCCGGCGGCTCGGGGCCGTGGGGCGATCCTCGCAGCCTGACAATTAGTACGTCTAGTACGTCGTCAGCACGTGGCGAGCTCTATTCGATGGCCCACTTGGTGAGTCCGTGGCGGCCATTCACGCCGAGTTTTATGGCCGCGCGCTTGATGTAGGTCTCGACCGTACTGCGCTTCAAAACCAACTCGCCGGCGAGCTCCGGCACCGTCCGGCCGATGAGAACCGCGCCGCACACTTCCAGCTCTCGCGGGGAGAGGCAAATCCCGCGCTCGCGGATCCGATTGAAGAATCTGCTGCGCAGGAGTGCGCTGCCGGAAGGCAACGGAGCGTCCAGCAGAATGAGCACATGTCGTTCGACGATCGGTAACAGCACCGTGGAGAGATCTTGAAGAAGGCACAACTCTCCGAAAGAAAAGTCGGCTCGGCTATCGGATCGATAAAGAGAAATCAAATAGCGGTGATCCGCCTTGCGCGAAACCAGGTTGCATTGCCATAGATGAGTCGCTGCGTTGCGCGGCGGGCGACCGTGTGGATCGCTCGGTGAGACTTTGTTGTGGATGAGTTGTGCGCCATTCATGTCGATGATTTCTTTGACCGCAGAATTGCCTGGCAGGAACGTGCTTTCCGCGGCGTAGCCACTCTCATCCGGTGCAGAGGCGGAATGAGAGCCGCATCGTCCCAGACAGCTCACCGACAATATCTTGTTGGCCGAGAGGTCCACGTGCCACTGTGCGATTTCCATGCGGTCGAATGAGACCACCGCGGCGATCAGGCCGTGCATTGAACTGGGGAAATCTACCGTACCGCTGCTGGAGATGACTGTTCCAGCACTCGCGAAGAATTTTCGTATATCCATTTACGTTCCTACGTATATCCATTTACGTTCCTAGCAGAGTCAGATCGATACCTGTCCTCGCAGGCGCATCCAAAAGTTCCTGATGCATCGCATGGACATTTCAAGGCGAGTATGCACGTCCCTTGTAACTGTTTCGTGTCAAAGTCATCCTACTGACGAACCGGAGTTTTTCACAACGCGACGAAGGTCTGGAGCTCGCTGGGTTGATCGCTGCAGAGTTGATTGTGTCGATATTGAACAGTAACTGTAACGCTTGCACGTTTGTATTAAGAAAAATTGTGACTGCAGGCCCTATCGGGTGTCCCGTTTTTCCGGCTCATGAATGCCATCCTTCCTGACAGACGCATGCGCGGCAGTATTCGTACGAGGCGTACGCCTGTTGCCCAGGCAAACGCGTTGCCCGCAATCTTGTTGACAGAAGTTTGCGCGCGTTGTCAATGTAGTCGCATGCGGTCCGCTGCCTGACAGAGCGCATGTACGGGGCAGTTCGGATGTTGTAAGCATAGAGTGCGACGAAGCTATCGATGCAGCGTCGTTCGAACAGGAAGGTCAATGCTCGAGACAAGGAGGATTTCCCGAGATGCTCAACACGGACCACCGCTTCCTCAGCCTGTCGTTCCTGGGAGACGCGCCTTGCGGCACGAACACTTGCGGCGCGTTCCCGTATCCGCCGAGCTCGAGCGTGGCACCCCGAGCCATTGTTCCGTTCCTGATCTACAGCGAAGGAGCACGTTGACATTGCTGCGAACGAAAGCCTTGTATCGGGCTTTGGTGAACGATGTGGCGAGCTTGCTGGCAGCCTTCAGAAACTCGCATGCGTGCGAACGGCGTCACATCGGTCAGCCGGTCTGCATTAACCTGAAAAGCGGCGCCGCAGCTGGGGCGCTTCGTGTTAGTTGCGACGCGCGTGACAGCCTCGATCGGTCCGAAGCGAATGTGTCGCACTGCGCTGCGACATGAGCCGGGTCACCGGGCCGAGAGCCGGCGCCCGGGACGAGTGTCACAACGACAGTAAGCCGATCGAATCGTCCGAGCCGATAACAACGCCGCATCGTAAGTCATTGTGGATGTCACATGCGCCGCACGGAATATCGCTGAGCGTCTGTGAATCCGGTCAGGGCGACGATGTGTGCATCTTGCTGCACGGTTTCGGCGAAGGCGCGTATGTTTGAGACTCGTCTGCGTCCTCCGTAGCCGCGAGCATGCGAGCGCTTGCAATCGACTTCCGCGGACATGGCGATTCGTCGTGGGATCCGCTCGCCCGCTATGACGTCGAGCGGCACGTGTCGGACGTGCTGCAGGTCATCGATACCGTCACCGTGACGAACGCGGGCCATGCCGTCATGAGCGACAACCCCGAAGAATTCGCCAAAGTGTTCCACTCGTTTCTGTCTGATACAACGGAAGTGTCTCGTGAATAACCGCGCTGCCTGCACAACGACAATCGCAAGCCATCGCAAAAATGAGCGACCGGAGGCTTCCGGCACTGTCCAGTGCGGGCCGGTTGGCATGGAGGCGGAGGGAAGAACGATGCGGCGTCGTGCGGCTTCACCCGTTTTCCTAAAGCCCGGCGTCAAGATCGAGTGCTGCTCGACCGATGGCAGGCGTGGCCGCACTTGATCCCGCCGATTCAATACGCGATGAACGTCGCATTTCGCTATCTGCCGGCGCTGCAATCATTTGTCGCAAATCCCCGAGCAAGGGTCGGGCGGGCACGCTCGGATTTCGCTGTGTTGCTGACGCGGTGATTGAGCGATGAGTTTGATCCCTCCGGGCACCAATTTCAGCTGAGTTCGCGGCGATGGCGCTCGTCAAACGAATTCACCCCCGAGGCGCGCCGCTCGGTACGATCAAAAATGCGGGTTTCACGGCCACGGCCGTCAGGCACTGGCCCGCGAACATCGTCTCGAACCGCACCTGTACGAACCCGGCCTGCGCCAGCATGGGCCCCAGAACCTCCGGTGTCAGGAAATTGAATTCGCCGTTTTTCTGGCGGCTCCGGATTTGGAAAACGTAGTACAGGATTCGCACCGTGTCGAACAGATATCGGATGCCGAACCAGACTGTGCCGGGCAACCCGCTGACTGTGAGCTGTTGGCGCAGCGTCTCGACGTAGGCCGCGATTGGGTTGAAGCCTTTTACGAAGGCCGTTATCACCGCCATTCCTCCGGGTTTCAGCACGCGGAAGAACTCATCGACGGCCAACTGCTGCGCTGAGGGTCTAAGTAAGTGCAGGACCAGGCAGCAGGCAACGCGATCGAAGGACGCCGGTGTAAACGCGAGTGGCTGGGTGAGGTCTCCGAAGTGAAATTCGGCTTGGCGCACCTTCCATCGGCACTTTTCCAACGCCGGCTCACAAAAGTCGATGCCCGTCACGGTCGCTCCGCGCGCCACCAATAGTTCTGCGACGTTTCCCGTGCCGGTGCCGGCGTCCAGCGTCAACGCGCCGTTCAACGGCTCGAGCAGCTCCGCGTGGCGTTCGAGCATTTTCCGGTAAGGAATATACGCATTCAAAGTGTCGTAGAACTTGAAATAGCGCTGCCAGAATCTCTGGGCGGATTTCTGCGTCTGCGTTCCTGGAGCGCCTGGCGCGGCTTCGGTGCGCGGATTGATCGTCGGGTTCGTGCTCATTGGGGGGATTCGCGAAAGTTAGGTTACGTGTTGTGTATGCATGGCATTCCAGCACGCAGGCTCATGCGATGTCTGTCACGGAAAAAGGGGGCAAGCAGATTGTCCCGGTTTGCCGTGACAGACAGGGCGTGGCTCGGGGTGCTCCAATACCACCGTGGAGCCAAGCAGACGGCTGCAACTGTCGTCGGCTGCAATTCATTATTTCGACCCGGGGTAACCCGTCGGGTTTTTGAGCGGAGATAGCCATGTTTGAAACAAGCGATGCTCGCAAGGCCGGGCGCGAAGCCATTCAGAAATCCGTTTCGGCCGGTCTGTGGGAGAAAAATCTGGCTTTTCGCGCCGGGCTGCTCGGCGCGATTCAGGCGCATGAGATCATGTGTCATCCGGTTATCGGCGAGCTGGATGCAGGCAGGCTGGATCTGTCCGCTCAGAGACGCTTTCATCTCGAGTTTGGTCACGCGTTTGCCCGTATTTTCACGGATGCGCTGATTCAGGCGATGTTCACCAGCCGACAACTCGAGTCCCGGCTGGGGGTGATGGGTAAGGTTTCCGGACGATTCCTGCTGCAATTGAACGTGTTGGACGAGCTCGGGTTCTCACCGCAAGGCGTTTCGACTCCTGACTACGCCGGCAACCCGCATTTATCCCACTACGCGCAATTCGACGCGACCTTGCGGCAGCTCGGCATCTCCGCTGCGCAGGCCGACGCCTATGTCCCGTCTGAAATTGCCGAGGCGTGTCGCGCGACGTTTGAGCAAAACTATGACGACCATGCGGCGCTGACCGGCGTGCTGGCGGTTGCCGAGACGGCATTCACGCGGTTCGCGGGCCCTTGGGCGAAATGCGTGGGCGCCAATACGCAGATCGATGTTTCCACCGGCTATCACAGCATCCACGTGGAAAAAGACGGTCACTTCGTAGATGACGATCATTCGGAGGACGCCTGGTTCGTGTTTCAGCAGGCGCTCACGCTCGAGCGGCACGCCGATATTTCCGCCAAGGTCACTCAGTGGCTCGATACCTGGAGCGCGTTCTTCGATCAGTTCCTCGACCGGCCGGCGACGGCTCGAGTGGCCGAAAACTCCCTGGGCAACTGAGCCCGTACTCCATCTTGCGCCTGCGTAGGTCACCCTAGGGTAAATGTCATGAGCCCTTTTTCCAACTTCGTAGAAATTCTCCGTCGCCGGGCCATCGAGCAGGCGGATCACGAAGCGTACATCCTGCTGTCCGGCCGGGGTGAGGCGCTTGGCTCGCTCACATATTCCGCTTTCGACGAGCGCGCCCGTACCATCGCAGCTTGGCTGCAGGCACGGTGCTCTCCCGGCGACAGGGTGTTGCTCCTCTACCCGCCGGGTCTCGACTACATCTGCGGCTTCTTCGGTTGCCTCTACGCGGGAGTGATTGCGGTGCCGGCCTATCCGCCAGCCCGTTCGAAGACGAATCGGAACACCGAGCGCCTGTATGCTGTTGCGGCCGACGCAGGCGCTGTCTGCTGCCTGACTAACAATATGTCGCTGGATGCGGTCTCGGCTGCCTTTGCGGACTGGTCTGTGGTGCAGCCCCTTCACTGTGTCGCGACCGACCAACTCGAGAACGGCCTGGCGGCCTCGTGGCACGAGCGCGAGGTCTCGCCCAACGATCTGGCGTTCTTTCAATACACCTCGGGATCGACCGGCGATCCGAAAGGCGTGATGGTTCGCCACGGTAACCTGATCGACAACTCCCAGCTGTTGTATGAACGTTGGGCTCATTCCAGCAGCAGCCGGTTCGTCAGCTGGCTTCCGCCTTATCACGACATGGGGCTGATCGGCTGCATTCTGCAGTCGCTATACGGCGGCTTTCCGAACGTACTGATGGCGCCCATCCATTTTGTCCAGCGCCCGTGGCTGTGGCTGCATGCTATTTCCCGCTATCGCGCTACGACGAGCGGCGCTCCTGACTTTGCCTTCGCGCAGTGCGCGCGACAGATCACGCCGGCGCAGTGCGAAGGTCTCGATCTGTCGAGTTGGAAGGTCGCGTTCAATGGCTCCGAGCCGATCCGGCGCAGGACGCTCGAGCAGTTCATCGAACGCTTTGCACCATATGGCTTTGAGCCACGTGCGTTCTACCCCTGCTATGGCCTGGCCGAAGCGACGCTGTTCGTTACCGGCTCGAGCGCCGACGGGCTGTATCGTGCCATGACGGTGGATGCGGATGAATTGGCCTTGGACCGCGTCGTCGAGGTCGAGCCCGGGCATCCGCGCGCGCTTGACCTGACCAGCAGTGGCTCGACCGATCAGTCCGGTCATCCGGTGTTGGTGGTCGATCCTGATACGAGCCTGCCCGTGGCGGAGCGAATGGTCGGCGAGGTCTGGGTAGGCGGCTCCAGCGTTGCGGGTGGCTATTGGCGCAAGCCCGAGGCGACACGCGAAACCTTCGATGCCCGGCTGGCCGGCGGTGAAGGGCCCTTCCTGCGCACCGGCGACCTCGGCTTCGTCAACGATGGAGAGTTGTTTGTCAACGGACGCATCAAGGACGTCATTATCGTGCGAGGTCGGAAACACCATCCGCAAGATATCGAGATTACTGTTGCGCAAAGCGATCCGGAACACGTGTACGGCTTGATCGCGGCGTTCACGGTCGAAGAGCTCGGCGAGCCCCAATTGGTTTTGCTCTGTGAAGTAGAGCTAATCGATAGCGCGGGTGCTGCCGCCACGATGGTCAAGGCGAGCCGAGCCGTTTCGCAAACGCATGGACTGACAATCGAACGGATGGTGTTTGTCCGCCTGCGAAGCCTGCCGAAGACATCGAGCGGAAAACTGCAGCGCAGGACGTGCCGCGAACACTATCTGCGGAGCGCGTTGAAGGAGATGGCTGCTATCGGCCGGCCGCAACCTCCGCCGGCCCGCGATGCGGATTCGTCTCCCCGCATGGCGCTGTTCGGGCGACGGAAAGCGAGGTTGCGCCAGTGGCTCATCGGAGCCGTCGCGGATCTCAAGCAACTGGACGAGGCGCTGGTTGATCCCAGCGCAAGCTTTTTCGAGCTGGGTCTCGATTCAGCGGAAATCATCAGGTTATCCGGCCTGCTCGAGGCCGAAGTGGGCCGGATGGTGGAGCCCGCGTTGCTGTTTGACCATTCGACAGTCGACAAGCTGGTCGCTTATTTCCACGACGACGCCCCGGTCTCGGCTTCATTCCCGTCTGATCGCGTACCGGCGCCGCGCGAAGAGACGGTTGGAGTGGTGGGTTTGAGTTGCCGCTTTCCCGGTGCACCCGATCCGAGATCGTTTTGGGTCTTACTGGAACGCGGCATAGACGCCATCACCGAGGTTCCTGCGAGCCGTTGGAACGTCAACGCGTTCTACGACCCTGAGCCGGGACGCCCAGGGCGCATGGTGACACGGTGGGGCGGCTTCATTGATGACGTCGAAAGGTTCGACGCGGAATTCTTCAATATCTCGCCGCGCGAGGCGCTGCGCGCCGACCCGCAGCAGCGTCTTTTGCTCGAATTGGCGTGGGAGGCCCTTCAGGACGCGGGCATCCCGTCAAAGGCTCTTGCCGAGTCGCGTACCGGCGTGTTTCTGGGCATCAGCACCAACGATTACGCGCAGCTGCAAGGCGGTGTGAATGAGCTCGATGCCTACAGTGCCACTGGCACTTCGCACAGCATCGCGGCCAATCGTATTTCGTACTACTTCGATTTCAGGGGGCCGAGTGTAGCGCTGGATACCGCCTGCTCGTCGTCTCTCGTCGCGTTGCATATGGCCTGCCGCAGCCTGCTGGACGGCGAATGCGATGTGGCGCTCGTCGGCGGGGTCAATCTGATGTTGGGTCCCGAGTGGCACATTGTTTTCTCGCATGCGCGGATGATGGCCGCCGACGGTCGTTGCAAAGCCTTCGACGATGAGGCCGATGGCTACGTCCGCGGCGAGGGCGCGGCATTCGTGGTGTTGAAACGAACATCCGATGCGTTGAATGGGCAAGACCGGCTGTGGGCAACGATCCGTGCCACGGCGGTGAACCAGGACGGCCGCAGCAACGGTATTACGGCACCCAACGGCCGATCCCAGGAAGACGTGATCCGTAGGGCGCTGGCAAAGGCGGCACTCGAGCCGCAGAGCGTCGACTACGTCGAGGCGCACGGAACAGGCACAAAGCTGGGCGATCCGATCGAATATCGCGCGCTGGAAAGCGTTTATGCCGTGGCGGCTCGCGCTAAGCCGCTGTTGATTGGTTCTGTGAAGAGCAACATCGGCCATCTGGAAGCGGCGGCAGGCATGGCCGGTCTGATCAAGGTGCTCCTCTCGCTTCATCACGGCGTCATTCCCGCGCATCTGCACTTCCGCAGGCTCAATCGTCACATCCCGTCGCCGAGTCTCGTTGTCTGCGACGTGTCGACCCAATGGCCTCGCACCGGCTCGGCACGGATCGCCGGCATCAGCTCGTTCGGTTTTGGTGGCACGAACTGCCACGTTCTCGTCGAAGAGCCGCCATTGCCCGAAGCAGCGGTCTCCTCGAGCCCGAGGGCGATACCCAGCCTCCTCACACTGTCGGCCGCTTCCGATTATTCACTGCGTCAACTCAGCGCCCGGTTCGCAGGGCACGTTGAAACACTCACGCAGCCGGATGTGGAAAATGTCTGCTATACGACCAATGTCGGGCGAGACCATCTGACACACCGGTTTGCGGTCATCGCACATGACGGTGCTTCACTGGCGGCGAAATTGCGGAGGTTTGCCGACGGCGAAGCCAACACCGGGTATCATGGCGTCGTCTCGCGTGCCACGCCGAAGCTGGTTTTTACCTTCACGGGCCAGGGCTCGCAGGTCCCGGCCATGGGGCGCTCGCTGTTCGAGCGCATACCCATATTCAGGCAGGCCATGGAGCGTTGCAACGCATTGCTGGCGTCGCTATTGCCGACTCCGCTCCTCAGCATGCTTTACGGCGACCCTGAATCGCAGGCTGCGATCGATCGAACGGAGTTTGCTCAGCCGGCCATCGCCGCCTTCGAATATTCACTGGCTCAGGTCTGGCTCTCTTGGGGGCTGCGGCCGGTGGCGGTGCTGGGGCATAGCCTCGGTGAATACGTCGCCGCTTGCATCGCCGGTGCACTGCCGCTCGAGGACACCTTGAGGCTCGTCGCTCAGCGTGGCCGCCTCATGCAATCCGTGTCGCACGAAGGACTCATGGTCGCGGTCCACGCAAGCGAGGCAACCCTTCGGCCGATGCTGGACCCGGGCCGCGTGAGTGTAGCAGCCGTCAACGGCCCGAAACTCGTGGTGATTTCCGGACCTGGCAACGAGGTCAAGGACATCATGCGCGAGCTGAAGCGCCGTGGCATTGCGAGCTCACCGCTACGCGGTGATCAGGCCTTTCATTCCGCCGATGTCGAGGCGATTGCGGATCGGTTCGAGCAGATCGCCGCGGGCATCCAACACACGCGTCCATCCATACCGCTGATCTCGAATCTCACCGGCGCGGAAATTGCGTCCGCGAACCAACTGAACGGCCGCTATTGGCGTGACCACATGCGGCAGACGGTTCAGTTTGAGCGCGGCATCCAGTGCGCTATTCGAGCGGGCGCCAACGTATTTCTGGAAATCGGACCGGATGAGACCTTGAGCGGCATCGGCAAGCACTGCGACAGCGCGCGCTCGGCAGGGTTTTTCTCCTCGTTACAGCGTGGCAAAGATGAATGCGAATCCCTGAGCCGTGCGCTGGCCGGGATCTACGCTGCCGGCGTGGAAGTGGACTGGCGCCCGCTCCACGCGGGCAGCTCGCGTCGCCGGGTGTCCCTGCCGACCTACGTCTTTCAAAAGAAGCGGTTTTGGCCGACTTCCGTCCAGCCACTCCGCCAACACGAGCGCCCGATCGTCAACGAGGGTGTCTCCGTCTCAAAATACCCAACAGGTAATGAACGTATGCCTCAGGAACCGATACAGCCCGATGCGCCTCATTCCACACGCGCCCTGGTGCCCGAGCTCAGATCGATGCTCGCCTCGCTGTTGGGGCTCACCGTCGAAGCAGTCGACGTCGACGCCCCGTTTCTCGAGATGGGTGCGGATTCCTTGATCCTGATGGCGGCGATCCAGGGGGTCGGCGACAAATACAACGTCCATCTGTCGGTGAGTCAGTTGTTCGAAGAGGCTTCGACGATTCGTTCGTTGGCGAGCTTCATCGCGGCGCGAACGGCCGTACCCTCTGCGGCGATCGACGCTGGAGGAGAGGGCGCCGTGCAGCCGGGAAATCCCTTTTCCCCGGACGCAGCCAGGCTGAGACCCGAGCGTGCGGTTGGAAGTAAACCCGCCGCTGACAATCCAGTGACAGATCTCCTGAAAAGACAGCTTGCGTTGATGTCGGAGCAGTTGCAGCTGTTGACGGGGAGCAGGACGGACACTGCTGCTGAAGCGCGCCAGTCATCGCTGGAAACCGACGTGACGGGCTCGCTCACGGCCGCTTTACCGCATGGTGCTGCGGAGCCCCCGACGCCGTTCGCATGGGCTCATGTTACCGTCGCTGAGAAGGCTCCTCAGAGCTTCACTGCGTGGGCCAGGCCGCCAGTGGCAGCCACCGAAGAGTCCAACGCGGCGCGCCAGTCGTATCTGAACACGTTGACGCGGCGTCAGATCGAGCGCACGCCAACCTCGAAGCGGCTTGCGCAGAGCTTTCGTCCTGTTCTGGCGGATAACCGAGCGTCAGCCGGCTTTCGTCAGTCAACCAAGGAGATGCTTTACCCGATCGTGGGTAAGCGCGCGGCGGGCTCGCGCACGTGGGACGTCGATGGTAACGAGTACCTGGATTTCACCATGGGATTCGGCGCAAATCTCTTTGGCCACTCGCCCGATTTCATCATGGAGGCCATCCGTCGCCAATTGTCCGATGGATTCCAGATAGGACCGCAAAGTGAGCTCGCTGGGCTGGTGGCGCAGAAAATCGCGGCGATGACCGGGCAAGACCGCGTGGCGTTTTGCAATTCCGGCAGCGAGGCAGTCATGACTGCGGTTCGCCTCGCACGCGCTGTCACGAAGCGCACCCGGATCGCGCTCTTTACCGGTTCGTATCACGGTACTTTCGATGGGGTCCTCGCCCGCGCCCGGGTGAGCGGCGGCAGGCTGCAGACCGTGCCGGCCGCAGAGGGCACGCCCGCGAGCTTTGTCGAGCGGGAGGTGTTGGTACTCGAATATGGCGATGAAGCGTCGTTGCGCATATTACAGGCCCACGCGCGCGAGCTGGCGGCAGTGATCGTCGAGCCCGTGCAAAGTCGGTTTCCGGACCGGCAGCCGAAGGAGTTTCTCGTAGCGCTGCGCGCGCTGACGCAGGGCGCGTCGATTGCACTCGTTTGGGACGAAACGATCACCGGCTTCCGGGCGGCCCCGGGAGGCGCACAGGAATACTTTGGCATCCAGGCCGATATCGCCACCTACGGCAAGGTGATCGGCGGGGGAATGCCGATCGGTGTCGTCGCGGGTCGGGCGCGCTTCATGGACGCGCTCGACGGCGGTGTGTGGTCATACGGTGACGACTCCTATCCGCGAACCGAGACGATTTTCTTTGCCGGCACGTTCAACAAACACCCGCTCACGATGAGCGCGGCTCTGGCGGTGTTGGACAAGCTCGAGCGCAGTGGACCGGAGTTGCACCGCGAGCTCAACGGGCGAACGACGAGTCTTGCACGGACGCTCAACGACTACTTCCTCGAGGAGGAGTTGCCGCTGCGGATCGAGCACTTCAGCTCGCTGTTCCGGTTTGCCTTCACTGGCAATATGGACGTGCTGTTCTACGGTCTGCTGGCGCGTGGCATCTACATCTGGGAAGGCCGCAACTGCTTTCTTTCGACCGCTCACGACGATGCGGATATCGCCAGCTTTATCCGCGCTGTCAAGGACACGGTAGAGGAGATGCGGGCCGGCGGCTATTTCCCTGCTCGCGCGCAGGCCCGCGGGCTCGAGCCGGCCAACCGGGCGACTGGCGAGATGCCGCTGAATGCCGCCCAGGAGCGGTTTGCCCACTTCGCGCGCGCCGAGAATCAGGACGCGGCGATTTGCAACATCCCGTTCTCGCTCAAACTGACCGGACCGCTTGACCTGCCTCACCTGGAAGAGGCATTCAACGATGTGATAGGCCGTCACGAGGCGCTCCGCGCCAGCTTCGATCTAGCGCGCGGCATGCAACACTTTGCAGCGGATGCATCGCTCCAGATCGAGATATTGGATTTCGACGCCGTCGCCGGCGCGGAGAAAACGTATGCTGTGGAACGCTGGAAGCAGGCCGACGCGGCGCGCCGATTCGACGTTGCCGCGGCGCCCTTGGTGCGCGTGACGATTCTGAAACTGGGAGAACGAGAGCATATTCTTCACGTGACGGTTCACCACCTGGTGTGCGATGGTGTTTCGCTCGCCATTGTTCTGCTGGAGGTGAGCCGCTTTTATACGGCGCATCGCAGCGGCATCCGGTTGTCGCTCGCGCCGGCGCTTTCGCTATCCGAGTATGAGCACCGGGCCGGCCGCGAGGCTTCCTTGGCGAAGCGGCAAGCCGAGGCGCACTGGCACGAAAGGCTCGCACATTCATCCGGCAGCGCTTTGCCGACCCGGGTGCCCTCTGACCGGCAGGATAACGCGAGCAAAGGTGGCCGCGTGCATATAGCCGTGGATCGGACGGTCTATGATGCCCTTGTGAGCTTTGCTCGGGCGCGAAAGTGCACTCCATTCATGGTGCTGTTTGCCGCCTTCGAAGTGTTGCTGTTCGAGCGTCTCGGCAGCGAGCGTTTTGCGGTCGCCGTGTCGGCGGCGAACCGTTCGACGCGCGCTGAGGAAGTATTGGTGGGCAATTTCGTGGCTCTCCTGCCGATTGCCTGCCGGATTGCCCCAGGGACGGGCTTCGGACGATTGCTCGATGAAGTGAAGCTCGAACTGCTCAGCGCCTACCGGCACGCTCAATTTCCGTGTCATTTTCCGCCAGAAGCAAGTGCCGCTTACGCCACCTTCAATATGGAGCCGCGGGCACTGCCTCTGAGCTTCGGAGATCTCGAGGCGGAGCTCACGAGCAGCCCGGTGGCACACGTTGAATTCGGCGTGATGATGAATGTGACCGAGGCGCCGGCTTTCGTCGCTGTCGACCTCGACTTCAGGGAACGAGTACTCGATGCGGCCGAGGCGCGCCGCTGGCTCGATCATTACGAGGAAATATTGAAACGTATTTCAACCCATGCGGACGACTGGACGCTGGCAAGCCGCCTCGTTGCGTTCGCTTCGGCTTGAAGGTTCAGGTGTTGTCCGCCAGTTCGGCAGGGACGTGTGGTGAGAACGCGCGGATGAGCATGATAGGCTGGCTCGCACAGATTACAGGTGCCCTGGGACTGTTGGGTTACGGCGTGAATACCGTGCGCTACTGGGTTCGCTTCGGCAAGGTTGACCCGGTTAACGGCGGAATCTGCCGGCGGATCGACGGGCTGATCGGGCCGGAAGATCTGGTGCTGACGCGCGAGGGTCGCCTGATCGTATCCTGCGATGGCCGCTCGGAGGACGCGTCGGTCAACCCCAACGGCACGATCATCGGGTTGCGGCCCGACGCACCCGAGGAGCGCGTCGTGCTATGGGACGGCGGTGGGAATTCATTTCATCCGCATGGCCTCGATTATTTCGTCGACCCTCGCACGGGCGCGGAGTATCTCTTTGTAATCGACCATCGCGGTACGCACGACGCCGTGATGATCTTCACAGTCGACGAGGCGGCTCTCACGCTGATCCAGGAGGTGACCGCCTCCGATACAACCTCGCTGAATGATCTGGCCGCCGTGTCGAAAGACCAGTTTTATGTGACATCGGACCACAATTCGAAGAGTCCGATGGTGAAAACCGTAAGCGACTATCTACGCCTTCCCACCGGCTATGTCCTGTACTTCGATGGCGTGCGGCTCCTGCCGGCCGCCTCAGGCATCAGCTACGCGAACGGCATCGCGCTGGACGTCGATAAGCAGCGCCTCTATGTCGCATCGATGTTGAGGGACAAGCTCATAGAGTATGAACGTGTGCCGCCAACAGGGACTTTGCGCAAGACCGGCTCGATAGCGCTGCAGGGAAGCCCGGACAACATTACGGTCGCCGGTGACGGCGGGCTGGTGGTCGCGGTCCACCCCAAGATCCTGCATCTGGCCCGGCAGCGCCGGGAACGCAGTTTTCGCGCGCCCTCCATGATTCTCTACATCTCGCCCGCCTCGAATTCCGGTGCGCGCTCCTGCGTGACGCTCTATGCCGACCCGGGCGAAAACCTGGCGGCGGCGAGTGTGGCGGTCAAATCCGGCGAGCGGCTGTTTGTCGGCAGTGTGTATGACGATCACCTGGTGATTTGCGACATACCGACGGTGTTTGACTCATCGGTGGCGCCGGGGCCGATGTTGAGCCTGGCGAAATAACGGGCCTCGCGACCGGTCGTGCTGGAAAAAATCGTTCTGCCGTTGGCGCTGATCGTGCTGATGCTCGGACTCGGCATGACGTTGAAACGCGGAGATTTCTTGCGGGTCGCGCGCCGCAAGCGGGTCGTGGCCGCAGCGCTTCTCAGCATCTTTCTGGTGATGCCTGCCGTTGCGTGGGGCATCGGCGGGCTTTTCGACCTCGCTGCTCCCCTGTCGATGGGATTGATCCTGCTGGCGGCCTGTCCTGGTGGAATGCTTTCAAACATGATGACGCATAGTGCCCGTGGCGATGTCGTGTTGTCCGTCACGTTGACCGTTGCGTCGACTCTTATCTACGGGCTTGCCGCGCCTTTGGCCGTGACGCTTTTCATTTCACACCCTGGCGACAAGATGGAGAGCACCGTACTTGCCATGCTGCGCATGGTGGCCGAGGTGCTCGGCGTGGTCGTAGTGCCCATGCTTGCCGGCATGGCTTTGCGCAGTCGGAATCCGCTTCTGTGCGCGGCAGTCGAGGCGCCGTTGCGATGGGCTGCGGCAGCGCTCGTTGTCGCGGTCTTTATCCGCCTCGGCTACTTGCAGATTGCGTCATTCGAAGCCGCGGGGCTGCGGATGGTGGGTGCGGTCGTCTCGTTGAATCTGATCGGGTGGGTTATGGCGGGTGCCATTGGAGTGGGGTTTCGCCTATCGAGGAGCGAATTCATCGCTATCAGCATGGAGCACTCGATCCGGCAGGAAGGGACCGGGGTATTCGTCGCGGTATCGATCGTCGGCAATCCCCATATCGCCGTACCGCTGATCATCAATTCCGCGGTGGGGTTTCTGCTCTCGGTCGTGATGAACGGGACTACGGCATTGCTGGCAGGCCGCCGGCTCGGCGGTCCCCTGGTATGAATTCAACGAAAACTGGATTGAATGGTTATGTCAGACAGAGAATATTTTGCCGATCTAAAGAAGATCTATGTGACGGAAGCTCTGGGAGCCAGCATTTACGACAGTATGGTGGGGAAAATGGCGGCGTGCGGCCTGCGGGACGTTTACGTGAAACTGGGAGCCAACGAGCGCAGGATGATGGCTCTGGTGGACACGGAGCTGCGCAAGCTGGGAATCGAGGTCCCCGAGTTGAAGAAGAATATGACCGTCGCGGTCATGTCCGCTCTTTTCAGGATCACGCCCCTGGTCATGCAGCAGCGGCTTCTCAGTCATGTGGCCAAAAAGAAGATTTTTGGCAGGTGGTATGCCCTGCACCACCAACAGAACGAAGAGTTATGGGGCATATTACTGGAGCATGAGCGCCTGCAGTATGGAGTCCTGGTTGGTCCAAGGAGCGCGGACGGGGAACAGCGTGAACCGCCATGACTTCATCGCTAGCCCGCTGCGCGGACCAGCCCAAGGGCACTATCGAGACCATCCTGCCGCTGACGCCCGCACAGCAAGGGCTACTGTTTCATGCGCTGCTGGCGGAGGATTCCGGTGTTGACTATGAGCAGGTGAGCTGCACACTCCACGTCGATCTGGACCCGGCGGATTACCGCCGGGCGTGCGAGGCGGCCGTGGCGCGCCACGGGGTGCTGCGTACGGGGTTTCTCTGGGATGGGCCGTCCAAACCCGTTCAAGCGGTGTTTTACCAGGTGGCGCTGCCCTGGGTAGAGCAGGATTGGCGCACCCTGGAGTACGGCGAACAGAAGCGCCGTCTCGCCGAGTATCTCGGCGCCGAGCGGCGCACGGTTTCCCATCTGAGTGACGCCCCGCCGCTGCGATGTAGCCTGTTCCGGACCGGCGAAAAGCGCTACGAGTTCTTCTGGAGCTACCACCATCTTCTGCTGGACAGTTGGTCGGTCCGTGTTCTGCTCGGGGAAGTCTTCGAGCTCTACCTCTCTTACCGCCACAACAGGCCGTCGACCCTGACTCCACCGCGACCGTACAGTGAATTTCTGCGCTGGCTGAACACTCGGGACCTCGAGGCGGCTGCATCTTTCTGGCGCGCCAGCCTGGAGGGCTTCGAGGAGGTAACCCCGTTGCCACTTCTGCACGAAACCCGGTCTTCGGCAGACGGAGCACGCGGCGTCTGCGAGAGGCTGCTCGAGGGAACGATGTCCGCCGGCCTTCAGCGGCTGGCCGGAGAGTGCGAAGTCACCCCCAACACGGTGATCCAGGCGGCTTGGTCGTTGCTTCTCGGCCGTTCGAGCGGCCGTGACGACATCCTTTTCGGCACGGCCGCGTCCGGCCGGCCGGCCGCGCTGAATGGGGTGGAGTCCATGGTGGGACTGTTTGCTAACGCGCTGCCGACCCGAGTGCACATCGAAGGCGGCTTGCCCCTAAAGGAGTGGTTCAAGCGGCTGCAGTACGATCATGCTCAATCCGAGGCTTTCTCATTCATGCCGCTCGATGCAATCCTGGCGTGGAGCGGCTTGACCTCGGGTAAGCCTCTGTTCAGGAGCCTCGTGATCTTCGAGAACGATCCTGTCAATGACGGCATCGACCGCTACAAGGACCTGATGGGGATGGGCGATATCGATGTCTTCCGACTGAGCCACTGTCCCCTGACCCTCGTGGTTTTCCCCGGCGAGCGCCTGCGCTTGCGGTTGCATTTCGAAATCAGGCGCATAGATGAGGCTGCTGCCCGCCGGATAATGGATCGCCTGGTGGACATCCTGACTCAACTCCAGTGCGGCGCGAACCAACCCGTTGCCGGGATATCGTTCTTGTCCGAGGCCGAGCGGTGCACTGTCCTGGATGACTGGAGTGGCCGGGCGGTCACGGCCGCGGATCCTGCGCGTTTCTGCCTGCATAACCGATTCGAGCAGCAGGCGCTGCTGCGGCCGCAGGCGATTGCCATCGGATATGAGGGGCGGGAAGTCAGCTACGATGAGCTGAACCGGAGCGCCAACCGCCTCGCGCACAAGTTATGCGCGGCTGGCATCCGCGGTAACGTGCCCGTCGCGCTCGCATTCGACCGGGGGATTGAGAGCATCGTTGCGCTGTTGGGCGTTCTCAAAGTGGGGGCATTTTACGTCCCGCTGGATCCGAGCTATCCGCGGGAGCGCCTGACCTGGACGTTGAACGACATCCAGGCGGCCGCCGTGGTCTGCGGCGCGGGCGAAGCCGCCCTCTTCGAGGAGTTTGATGGGCCCGTCATCCTCTGCGGTGCGGACGCCGCCCATTCCGCGAGCGACAGTCCGGCCTGCCACGTATCACCTGCCGACCTGTGTTATGTCATTTATACTTCCGGATCGATCGGCGAGCCGAACGGCGTGTGCGTCGAGCACCGCAACGCGGCGCATCTTTTCGCCGCCACCCGCGATAAGTACGGCATAGGACCGGAGGACGTCTGGACCCAATCCAACCCCTATGTCTTCGATTTCTCCGTGTGGGAAATATGGGGGGCCTTGCTGCATGGTGGCCGCCTTGAAATCGTCTCATGCGCGTGTGCCAGCACGCCGCGCGAGTTCCTGCAGCGATTGGAGGAGAGCGGTACCACGATGCTGAGCCAGACCCCTGCCGCGTTCAAGCAACTGCTGCAAATGCTCGAGGCGGAAGGCAGGCGGCTGCCCGGCCGCTTGCGCAATATTTTCTTCGGCGGTGAGCCCTTGATCCCGCGCCAGATAGCCTCCTGCCTGCGGCAGGGACGAGACGCGCCGCAGCTCGTCAATATGTATGGAGTCGCCGAAACGACGGTGCACGCCACTGAGCGTCGTCTGGAGGCGCAAGACGCGAACAGCCCGTGCAGCCCGATCGGTAGGCCTGTTGCCGGTTACCGGATCTACATCCTGGACTCATCTGGAAACCCGACTCCCGTCGGAGTCCGCGGCGAGATTTACGTGGGCGGCGAGGGTGTGTCCCGAGGCTATTACAATCGCCCTGCGCTCAATCTGAGACGATTCATCCCCGATCCCTTCGAAAAGAATGGGCGCCTCTATCGAAGCGGCGACCTGGCGCGTTTCAACGGAAGGGGGGAGTTGGAGTACTTGGGTCGCCTTGACGAGCAGCTGAACATCCGCGGTTTCCGCATCGAACCGGCCGAGGTCGAGGCAGCTCTCGCCGCGCACCCCTGCGTCGACGACGCCGCGGTAGCTGCCGAAGTAGCGACGCTGGATGGCGATCTGCGGCTCGTTGGCTTCTATGTCGTGAAAGCTTCGGCGGCAGACGGTGTCGTGACGCCATCCGAGTTGCATCACTGGTTAGCCCAGAAACTGCCGCCGTACGCCGTTCCCGCCGCGCTGTTCGCGGTCGAGCGCATGCCGTTGACCAACAGCGGCAAGCCAGATCGCAAGGCGCTGATCAGGCTGATTCCAGCGTCGTCCAATGCAGGTCGAGTCCCTTAGCCCGTCTTCGCGGATTCGCCCTCGGTTCTGGCCAGCCGCTGGCGGATGCGCATAATGGATCCCCGTCATGTTTCTGCGCGCCACGACCCGCAAGAAAGACGGCAAGCTCCATCGCTATTTCAGCGTAGTGGAGAACACACGCGTACGCGACGGTCGCGTGGTACAGCGACACGTGTTGTATCTGGGAGAGATCAACTCCACGCAGGAACTGGCCTGGCGTAAGTCGATCGAGGTGCTGGACGAAGCACACGAGGGCCCCCGCACTCTGGCGCTGTTTCCGGAGGATCGCTGCGAAGAGATGGCGGCGGATGAGTCGATCGTACGCCTGCGGCTCTCACAAATGCGGCTGGAGCGGCCACGACAGTGGGGCGGATGCTGGCTGGCACTGCAGCTGTGGCGAGAGTTGGATTTGGATGAGTTCTGGCTCGAGCGCTTATTGCCGAGTCGAAAGGGTACACGTTGGGCCGAGGTGCTGCAGATCTTGGTAGTGTACCGACTGCTCTCCCCGGGCAGCGAGTGGCGCTTGCACCGTGAGTGGTATGGACGCAGCGCGTTGCCGGATCTGTTAGGCCTCGAGCGCGTCATCGACAACCATGCGCTCTACGACTGTCACGACCTGCTGCTCGAACACGAGACGGCGCTGTTTGATCATCTGGTGGGACGCTGGCGTGATTTGTTCAGCGTCAGTTTCGATGTGTTGCTGTATGACCTGACGTCCACTTATTTTGAGATCGACCCACCGCTGTCGGATGACGACAAGCGCCAATTTGGCTACCGCATTGCCTCACGTAACTTTGTTACCGGCTGCCTCACACACGATGTTACTGACGGGCTTAGTCGATAGGCCGCCTGAGTGCATAGACCTGGTCGAGCGCTATAGCTCTTCCTTGGAAAACTTGTCCGGTATCCGGCGCATCGGCCGGTAACATTGCCGATGAGGCAGCGGCTTGCATTGGTAACAAATTGCATGAGGCAATGCGCCATTGCGGCTATCACTCGTTCACGCGGGGCGAGCCTGGCAACACGGAACACGAAAGACTTTGAGGGTTGCGGCATTGAGGTCGTCAATCCTTGGGCTGAATAGCCGAATCTGGATTTCGACGTCCCTACGCAGAATGATCAGCCCTTGCAGATTGGCCAGGGCCCCGACGGTAGGCGCTGTGCGCGCCAGGAAAAGCGGAGCGTGACGTACGCTCGCCAAGGAACGATGGCGTGGTGCCAGGCGAAGAGTCTCTCCAGCGTCAGCGGCTGCAGGTTTTGTTCAGGGTCGCTCAACTCGTCGAGGGCTCTACCCATAAGTTGTAGTTGTGGTCGATCATCCAGATCTTGGTGCTCAGAGGCGCGCGCTGCAGCGCAGGTCCCAGATGGTGCGTCACAAACTCAACTTCATACTCTTGCCCCCACAGAGCCGGCGGCATCCGGCCGTTGTGATCGGGAGGCTTCGACGACCTTCCGGGAACGCATAAGGGCAGTAATCGAGGCATTCAGGAAGGCGCGTTTTGTCTGCCGCTGCCCGGATTCGATTGCGAAAAGCGCTTTTTGCGATTGTAATGCCCATCGGAACACGGGCAAGCAGGGAACGCAGATGAGTGTCAGCCGCTATAGACCGGCGCAGACAGCGCCAAAACCCCACCATGCGGCAGTCGCGATGATGTTAATCACCGGCGCGGGAGCGGTAGCGTGTAACAACACGACCGCACTGCCTCAACCGCCGCTCCCTTCGGCCGGCAAGCCGGCGCAATCGCCGTTCGGTCAGGTCAGCACCTTACCCTATAGCCTGCCGCCATTCGACCAGATCCGGGAGTCGGATTTTCGGCCGGCGTTCGAACAGAGCATGGCTCAGCAGCGCCGCGAATTGAACGCCATCGGCCACAACGCGGAGGCGCCGAGCTTTGACAACACTATCGTCGCGCTGGAGCACTCAGGCCAGATGCTGGCTCGCGTCTCCAGTGTGTTCTCCAACCTCACTTCGGCCAACACCAGCGACGAGCTGGTCAAGATCCAGCGCGAGATGGCGCCCAGGCTGTCGGCGCACCAAGACGCGATCTACCTCGATCCGGCACTGTATGCCCGTATCGACAGGCTGTATCAGGACCGCGCTCGGTTGGGACTCGATGCCGAATCACTGCGCCTACTGGTGCGCTACCGCATCTTGTTCGCACGCGCCGGCGCGAAGCTGTCCGACGAGGGTAAGGAAAAGCTGCGCACGATCAATCAGCAACTCTCTTCCCTCATGACGCAGTTCGAGCAGACGCTGCTGAAAGCGAACAACGACGGCGCCGTAGTGGTCGACCAGGAATCCGATCTGGATGGCTTGCCGCCGGAACGTATCGCCGCCGCGGCGGAGACTGCCAAGAGCCGCAAGCTCGACGGCAAGTGGGTCATCCCCTTGCAGGAAATCACCACCTTCCAATCAGTGCTGACGCAGCTGAAGAACCGTCAGTTACGCGAGCGTATCTACAGGGCTTCTATCGCCCGCGGCAATGGTGGCCCCGACGACACCACGGTCGCCCTGGCACAGATCATCAAGCTGCGCGCGGACAAGGCGACGCTGCTGGGCTACAGGGATTTCGCCGCATACATGTTGGAAGAGGAGACCGCCGGCACAGTCGAGGCGGTCAACAAGATGCTGGCGCAGCTCGTGCCGACCGTCGAAGCTAGTACGCGCCGGGATGGTATGGAGCTGCAAGAGCTGATCGACACGGAAGCGAAGGCGAGTCATACCAGGACCTTCCGGCTGCAGCCGTGGGACTGGCCCTACTACGCCGAGCAGCTGCGCAAGCAGCGCTACGACTTCGACGAGGAGCAGATCAAGCCCTACTTCGAACTGAACCACGTGCTTCAGGATGGCGTGTTCTACGCCGCGCATCAACTCTACGGCCTGACGTTCAAGGAGCGCACCGATCTGCCGGTGTACCACAAGGATGTGCGCGTATTCGAAGTGTTCGACCGGGATGGCTCGCCGCTGGCCGTGTTCCTGGCCGACTATTTTGCGCGCGACAACAAGAATCGCGGCGCCTGGATGGACGAGTACGTCGGTCAGTCCAGGCTGCTCGGCCTGAAGTCGGTGGTGGTGAACTGCCTCAATATTCCGAAGCCGCCAGAAGGGCAGCCGGTGCTGCTCGGCCTGGAGGACACCAACCGCATGTTCCACGAGTTCGGCCACGCGCTGCACAGCATGTTCAGCAACGTGCAGTACCCGCTGTTCGGTCAGTCCGCGGTGCCGCCGGACTTCATCGAGTACCCCTCGCAATTCAACGAGATGTGGTCTTACGATCCGCAAGTGCTGGCGCACTACGCCAAGCACTACCAGACCGGCGCGCCGATACCGCAGGCGCTCCTGACCAAAGTGTTGGCGGTGCGCAAGTTCAGCGCCGGCTACAAGACCAGAGGGTACCTGGGCTTCCTGGGAGCAGCGATCCTCGACCAGTCCCTGCACCAGATCCCGGCGGGCCAGACACCAGACGCGAAGGACATGATGGCATTTGAGGCCACCGCGCTGAGCAAAGCCGGCGTGGATGACTACGCCGTGCCACCGTACTTCCACGCGCCTTACTTTGGACATATCTTCGCGGTCAACACAGCGAGTGTGTATGCCGCCGGCTTCTACGCCTACATCTGGAGCGACGTGCTCGCCAAGGACACTGAGCACTGGATGAACAGCCACGGCGGCCTGCAGCGTGCCAATGGCGACGCCCTGCGGGCGAAGGTTCTGTCGCACGGTTTCAGCACTGATCCCCTCGCAATGTTCGTGGACTTTTACGGCAAGCCGCCGGAGTTGGGGCCGCTGCTCGAGGCTCGCGGGCTCACTGTCAGCGGCAGATCTCGTTAAACCAGATAGGGTGGCCGCAGCTGCCCATATTCAGCAGCAAAGAACCCGCATCGCCGAACCGGTGTCTTCAAACTGAGCGATCCGCTGAATCCCGTCTATGTCGGCCCCGACAGCAATCTTCTCAAGCGCAATTACGCCAATACGGGCACCGGCCAGGAGGACAACTATACCTGGGGAATCAGCGGCGAATTCAATTGGAACTTGGGTCCCGCGGCCCTGACCTACCTGAACTCCTATCGCAAGTTCAAGCGCAACGAGGACACCGTCACCGACCCGGTTCTTTTCATGGGACGCGTAAGCCTGGCATTGACCGTCGGATCTTACAGGCGCGCGGCGAGCCTCTACAATCTGGTCTCGCAAAGTAACCGGTTCGGATTGTCGGACGCCGAAGCCCGGAAGGAGATTCGCCACGTGGCATCGGTCGTGCGCAAGTGGCGCGATCGCTTCGCTGCGTCTGGCGTGAGCCGCAAGGACATTGAATACATTGCGCCGGCGATGCTGTCGTCGTCATTCCTCAGCGAGGAGGCACCGCAGGCTGCAAGTTGGCACCGCGTGCTGTTACTGATCCAAACCTCGCCGCCATCGGCTTTCCCGCCTTGGCAAGGATGGATTTCCGCAACCGGCGGCAAGCTCGTCGATCAGATGGGAAAAGTGTGTCTTCGCCACGATGAGTTCCAGTTCAAAAGGCAGGCACTTGAACTCGAGCGTCGGCGCCGTGATATAGCGGTGCTAGGATATCGGCGCGAAAAGATCAACAATCCCGCCACATGCGGCACTCATGCCGCCTGTATCCTGAAATCTAAATTTCTAATTATCGGATCTAAGCTATTGAATTATATTGTTTTTATGGTGCCCGGGAGAGGACTCGAACCTCCACGGTGTTACCCGCTAGTACCTGAAACTAGTGCGTCTACCAATTCCGCCACCCGGGCAGGGAAGGGAAGGCGGCGCAATCTACGCACGGGTTTCGCAGCTGTCAATTGAAAGCGCGCAGAAGCAAGTTCGGCACCAGCGGCCGAGGAGACAAAAGCTCGTCCGGCGGCAGCTCGCGAACGGGCGGAGGACGCGATTCCCGAGCCTCTGGCGGATCAGGCTCGTCGGAAGGGGGGAATGCGCGCTCCGGCGGTTCACGCTCAGGCGGCGCTCGCGGCCCGCACCCGTCGCGGACGACGTCCGGTCCCAGGGTTGCGCGCGGTCCTGGCGCGCGCGCTTCGGGCAAGGGTAAGTCACGAGGTGACTCTGGCGGCGCGCCTTCACGGGGAAGTAGAAGCAGTTCCTCGAAAGGCAGCGATGGCGCCCACGTCGGCAGCGTAGTTGAAGGCGTCGTCAGCGCGAATCGCGCCGGCTACGGCTTCTTGCGTGTGGAAGGGATGAAGGACAGCGTCTTTATTCCGCCCAAAGAGATGAACGGGGTGATGCACGGCGATCGCCTCAAGGTGAAGCTGGCCCAGGACTCGAGTGATCGCTGGCTAGGTACCGTTGAAGGGGTCGTTTCCCGAGGCGTCAAACAATTCCTAGGGACCGTGGACGTCCAAGGTCGCACCGCCTGGGTCAACGCAGCCGACCGCCGTCTCCAGCTCCACTGTGCGGTTTCCTACGGTGATCTCAACGGCGCTAAGAGCCGAGACTGGGTCATCGCCCGTATAACGAAGCACGCTAACTCCATTGCGCCCGCGCAGGCGGTCGTCGTTAAGCGTCTGGACCCAGACCGTCCCGTCGAACTCGCGACTGAATCGGCAATTGCCCGCTTCGATCTGCCGCACGAGTTTTCATCCGCGGCCCTCCGCGAGGCTCAAGGGTGGGGTGACAGGGTTGATCCTGCCGAGTCAGATAAGCGAGAGGACCTTCGTTCGATTCCGTTGGTTACGATAGACGGCGAGACGGCGCGCGATTTTGACGACGCGGTGTACGCCGAGCCTCATGAAGACGGGTTTCGGCTAATCGTCGCGATTGCGGATGTCAGTCACTACGTCCGTCCGGACAGCGCCCTCGACACCGAGGCGCGTGAGCGGGGCACTTCGGTGTACTTTCCGACGCGCGTAATTCCCATGCTGCCCCACGCTCTATCGGACAATCTGTGTTCGTTGGCACCACATGTTGATCGCCTCTGTTTTGCGGCTGACATGCTCATCTCGAAGAACGGCGCTTTGCGGGGCACGCGATTTTTTCCCGCGGTAATGCGATCCGCCGCGCGACTGACGTACAAACAGGCGTTCGAGGCTCTTTTCGAGGGTCGACCCGCTGCACGCGAAGAGCTGGGCCCGCTTGTCGAAAGGCTGCTGCCTCTCGTGGACGTCTATCGCGCGCTGCTCAAAGCGCGCGGCCGGCGCGGCGCGTTGGATTTCGACGCGGCCGAAGCCGAGTTCGTGATCGATTCGAGCGAGCGCGTCAAGGCAATCGAGATGCGTGTGCGTAACGATGCTCATCGCATGATCGAAGAGTGCATGATCATGGCGAACGTTGCGACGGCCCAGGAACTGTCCAAGAAGCGTACGCCAACGCTGTATCGCGTACATGGACAGCCTGAGGACATCAAGCTGGAGCGTCTGCAGACCACACTGCACGCCCTCGGAATCGACGTCCAGATTCCGGAAACAGTCACGACCCGTGATCTTCAGGCAATAACCAAACGGCTCGGAACCTCGGAGGCGCGGCCTTTCATTGAGTCGTTAGTTGTTCGTGCGATGCCCCAGGCTGTGTATCAGCCAACAAATATCGGCCACTTTGGTTTGGCACTCACGCACTACGCACATTTTACCTCGCCGATTCGACGCTATCCGGACCTGGTGGTTCATCGCACGTTAAAAGCATTGATTGGTGCGCAAGGTGGATCCGCTGTTCAATACGGCACCGATGAGTTGGAGGCGATGGGCGAGGCCAACTCGAAGTTAGAGAAGCGCTCTGACGAAGCCGACCGTTACGTCGCAACGTTTCTCAAATGTACCTATCTGCGTGAGCGGATTGGTCAGACTTTCCACGGCATCATTACAACAGTCGTGGAGTTCGGTTGTTTCGTACAGATCCTGGATGTCGGTGTGGATGGCTTACTCCACCTCGACAATCTGCGTGATGATGAGTACGTGATGGAAGACGACGGACATGCATGGACAGGTAAACGTTCAGGACGACGATTGCGTACGGGTGCCCACATCCGGGTCATCGTTACCTCGGTGAACCCGATAGAAGGGCTCATTGACCTCGACCTCGTTGAAGACGTCTCAGGTTGAAGGCGCTTGAAGAACACAGAGACGATTTACGGCGTGCACCCGGTGAGGGTGTTGCTTGAGAGGCATCCCGAACGTGTTGTAGCGATTCGTCTTGCCGATCGACGCGATGATCCGCGTGTGCGGGAAATTGAAGAGCTGGCGCGGAAGCATGGTCGTCCGGTTCAACGTGCTGACGCGAACGCTCTGAAGCATTCATTGGGTGATGTCGCCCATCAGGGCGTCGTCGCCGAAATCTCGCCGCTCCCTCCGTGGTCGGAGGACGATTTGCTCGACGCCTTGCAGAGCGTGAAGGACCCATTGCTGTTGGCGTTGGATGGTGTCCAGGACCCCCACAATCTCGGAGCGTGTCTGCGTACGGCTGATGCGTGTGGTGCATTGGCTGTCATCGTGCCGCGCGACCGAGCCGCGCAGGTTAACGCGACAGTTCGAAAGGTGGCTGTCGGAGCGGCCGAGACGACCCCAGTTGTCGCCGTGACGAATCTGGTCCGCACGTTGAAGCTGCTCAAGGAGGCGAGCCTGTGGATCGTGGGCGCTGACGCCGAGGGCGCCAAGCCGGCCCATGAGGCAGACCTGAGGGGTGGCACGGTGCTCGTCCTGGGCGCCGAGGGGGCAGGGCTGCGCCACCTGACCAAGCAGACGTGCGACTGGATGGTCCGGCTACCCCAGTTGGGCACCGTGGAGAGCCTGAACGTCTCCGTGGCCGCCGGAATGCTCCTTTACGAAGCCGTAAGGCAGCGAACGCTGGCCAAACCGGGCTAGGGGCAGCCGTCCCGCCCCGCGAGGGTCGCAGCAGCCCCGCCAATCCCGCTGGCGCCCACAACCCCGGTTGTGTATCCTTCGCGCCCCCTCGAAAGAGGCGGCTATGCCGAAGCCATCCGGGCCCAAAGCATAGGCTCCTTGCCGCACCCCGCAGCGCCTCGCGACGGGCGGCTCCCCAATCCGTAAGGAGGAACCATGAGGCATTACGAGATCGTTTTTCTCGTCCATCCCGATCAGAGCGAGCAGGTGCCCGCCATGATCGAACGCTACAAAGGCATGATTGCCACCGGCGAAGGCCGTGTGCATCGCCTCGAAGACTGGGGTCGGCGCCAGCTGACCTATCCCATCGCCAAAGTCCACAAGGCGCACTACGTTCTCATGAACATCGAGTGCGACCAGAAGACACTTAACGATCTGACCGGCGCGTTTCGCTTCAGCGATGCCGTCCTGCGTCACCTCGTCGTCAACATGGACGAGGCTGTGACTGAGCCCTCACCGATGGCGAAGGCCGCCGATGAAGAGGGTGATGGTCGCCGCCGCGATCGGCGCGACGATGGCGATGATGATGGTGATCGGCCCCCGCGCCGTGATCGCTCCGATGACGACGGCGATCGGCCGCCGCGTCGCGTGCGCGATGACGTGTCAGCTTCAGGGTCTGATGACGAAGACGCTCCTGCTGGCGACAACGTCTGAAGCGCGATAGCGCGCATCGACGCAGTTGACAGCATCGACTCGTAGAGGAATTTCCAAATGGCAATGAGTAGAGATCGTTCCGGTGGCGGTGGTGGCGGCATGGGCGGCGGCGGAAGCGGCGGCGGCATGGGCGGTAGCGGTGGTGGCGACCGTGGTGGTGATCGCGGTGGTGGAGGCGGCGGTGGCCGTTTCTCGCGCCGGAAGAAGTTCTGCCGCTTCACGGCCGAAGGCGTCAAGTACATTGACTACAAAGATCTGGCCACGTTGAAGGGCTACGTCACTGAGACGGGCAAGATCGTCCCCAGCCGCATCACGGGCACGAAGTCGTTCTATCAGCGCCAACTCGCTGTTGCGATCAAGCGCGCACGCTTCCTCGCCCTGCTGCCGTACACCGACCAGCATTGAGGCGCACTTAAATGGATATCATTCTTCTCCAGAAAGTCGCCAACCTGGGCAACATTGGCGATCGCGTCAAAGTGAAGTCCGGCTTTGGCCGGAACTACCTGCTGCCGTCGGGCAAGGCCACGCTGGCTACCCCTGACAACATCAAGCGCTTTGAGGCACGTCGTGCGGAGCTCGAGAAGGCTGCGCACGAGCACATGTCGTCGGCGGAGCAACGCGCTGAGGCGCTGAAAGAGTTCAAACTCGTCATCCCGTCGAAGGCGGGCACCGAGGGCAAGCTCTTCGGCTCCATCGGCACGGCTGACATCGCGGAAGCCGCGACCAAGGCAGGCATCAAGATCGAGCGCAGCGAAGTCCGTCTCCCGAACGGAGCGCTGCGGACAGTTGGTGACCATTCTGTCGTTCTGCACCTGCACGCCGATATCGATGTGCCGTTGGCAGTGACGATCGTCGCCGAAGAGTAAGCCGAAGCCATCGGTGGCCGGTCCCGCCAAAGTGCGTCGCGAGTCCGGCCCACTGTCGCTGGCGGATGCGCCGCAGCCGCCGCATTCCATCGAAGCAGAGCAGGCCGTCCTGGGCGGCCTGCTTCTCGATCCCGCCGCCTGGGATAACGTCGCCGATGTCATCGTCCCGGAAGACTTCTACCGCGCCGATCACAAGCTGATTTTCCAGGCGATCGGCGCGCTCGCCGGTGCGTCCAAACCACCTGACGTCGTTACCGTCGTCGGTGAGTTGGAGCGCCGCTCTGAGCTCGAGCAGGCGGGCGGTTTAGCCTACCTCGGCTCCCTGGCCCGCGACACTCCCACCGCGGCAAATGTTCGCGCCTACGCGGACATCGTGCGCGAGCGCTCAATTTTGCGTCAGCTCGTCACAGCGGGCTCTGAGATTGCAGCCGCAGTTTTCAACAACGATGGTGAAACCGCCCGCGAGTTGGTCGACAAGGCCGAGCAGAAGGTCTTCCAGATCGCAGAAATGGGCTTCCGCGGCAAGCAGGGCGCACAGGCGGTGCGTTCACTGCTACCTGGCGTCATCGACCAGATCGACGAGGCCTACGCCAATCCCGACGGTATCCGTGGCCTGCCAACAGGATTCACGGAATTCGACAAGATGACTGGTGGATTTCGCCCTGGGGACCTCGTGATCGTCGCCGGCCGTCCGTCGATGGGTAAAACGACACTCGCGGTCAACATGGCTGAGTATGCTGCGCTCCACGTCCGCGAAAAGCCTGCTTCCGTCGCAATCTTCAGCATGGAAATGCCCTCGGAGCAGCTCATTACCCGTATGTTGTCTTCGATTGGCAGTGTGCCGTTGCAGAATCTGCGCAGCGGCCGCATTTCCGACGACGACTGGGTACGCATCACCAGCGCAACGAGTCAGTTATCGGAAGCGAAGATCTTCATCGATGAAACACCGGCGCTGTCGCCAACAGAGTTGCGTGCCCGCGCCCGCCGCATAAAACGCGAGCACGGGCTCGATTTGATCGTGGTTGATTATCTTCAGTTGATGCAGGTTCCCGGTAACAAGGAGAACCGCGCAACCGAGATCGGCGAAATCTCTCGTGGACTCAAAGTGCTCGCGAAAGAGTTGACCTGTCCCGTCATCGCGTTGTCTCAGTTGAATCGCGGTGTCGAGCAGCGCGAAAACAAGAAGCCTGTTATGTCAGATCTTCGGGAATCGGGTTCGATCGAACAGGACGCAGACATGATCCTCCTGATCTATCGCGAAGAAGTCTACGACCGCCAGACCACCAAAAAAGGCATCGCCGAAATCGACCTCGTCAAACACCGCAACGGCGAAATCGGCACCTTCGTACTGACCTTCCAGGGCCAGTTCACGCGCTTCGCGAACTATGTTCCCGATGCCTACGGCGACGGTGTCCTCAGGTGAACCGGCTGATCCGGGCCGTCATCGACACCCGTGCCTTGCGGCACAACCTGCGGACGATCCGCGAGCGCGCCCGCGGCGCGAGAGTCATGGCGGTCGTCAAGGCCAACGCCTATGGGCACGGCCTCATTCCAACAGCACTGGCGCTCGCAGAGGCGGATGCATTCGCGGTCGCGAGGTTGGAGGAGGGGCTGGCACTGAGGGCGGCGGGAATCACCCAGCCCATTGTGTTGCTCGAAGGCGTGTTCGCGGCAGAGCACCTGTTGGAAGCAGCGCGACACGGTTTTGACCTGGTAGTCCACGACCCGCTGCAGATCGAATTACTGGAGGAGTATTCGGGCGCCGCCCGGTTCCTCGTCTGGATCAAGATCGACACCGGCATGAACCGGCTCGGCTTCCGCCCGGAAGACTTCCCTGCGGCTTTGGAACGAATCCAACGCCTGCAACCGCCGCCGTTGGAAATTCGCCTCCTGACGCACCTCGCCCGCGCGGATGAGAGCGACGACAAGATGACACGCGAGCAACTGGCCCGCTTCAGGAAGTCGACCAAAAATCTCGACTATGCGGTGAGCATCGCCAACACCGCCGGCTTGTTTGGTAGCGTCACACTGGGATGCGACTGGGTTCGGCCGGGGCTGGCACTCTATGGTGCCTCGCCGTTTGCAGACAAAACCAGCGCCGAGTTGGGATTGCACCCGGTCATGAGCCTCGAGACTTCGGTCATTGCCACGCGCAAGGTCATCAAAGGCGAAACAGTGGGCTATGGAGGCGCCTGGCGGGCGTCCCACGACTCGGAAATCGCCATCATCGCCGCCGGCTACGGAGATGGAATAGCACGCAACCTCGCCGGCGGCACCCCAGTCCTCATCGACGGCCAACGCGCACCTCTCGTAGGCCGCGTCTCCATGGACATGATCGCCGTCGACATCACGAAGCTGAGTGGCATACATGTAGGTACGCCAGTAGTGCTGTGGGGAGTAGGGCTGCCCGTAGAGGAAATCGCCCGCTACGCGGCAACGATTCCCTACGAGTTGTTGTGCGGAGTCAGCCAGCGAGTCCCGCTGGAGCTCCGTTAGCTGACGAAAAACCCCATTTTGACGCCGGCCAACTGGATCACATCGTTATCCGCCAGGCGTGTGGCCTGGGCGCCGATGGCAGTGCCATTGAGCAATGGGAAGTCGTCAACCTTGCCGCTGTCCACATGAACGATGAAATAACCTTCGGCCCGGCGAGTAATCGCCGCGACCTGGACACCCGGGCGGCCGAGCGTGGTCAATGCTTTGCTGAGCTCGAGCTCGCGACCCGCAAAGGCGCCCGAGAGCACCTGCAGCTTCGCCTTCTTCAGCGCCGCAGAGGTTGTATCGTTGATGGCGCGTGTCTTGCCGGTTGCCGAGATGGCAGGTGACACCTTCTCCGCAGCCTCACTGGCCGCGCGAACTTTCTCGACCGGGCGTGACGACGGCTGGATCACCATCGTCTTTTCAAATTCGTCCTGTGCCTCGTCGTCTTCCACGAACCGCAGTTGATGGTGGCCGACAGTGACCACGTCACCATGCTGCAACGCGTGCTTCTTGATCAGCTTGCCGTTGACGTACGTACCGTTGGTGCTGTTCAGATCCTCGAGGAATGAATCATTGAGGATGTTGATGATCAACGAGTGGTGACCGCTGACGGCGGCGTTGTCGATGCGGATGTCATTGTCAGGGAGGCGGCCAATGGTGTACCGCTCCTTGTTCATGTTGTATTCCGCCATCACCTGGCCATCCAGGCTCAAGACCAACCTTGCCATGTGCTTAGCCTCTGTCAGCCGAACCAGCCGAGGATCTTGTCGAAAATTCGCGTGCGTGCCGGAAACGCGTCCAGGACAGTCGCCATGACGACTGAGACGTTATCCCGGCCCCCATTATCATTCGCCAGTTGAATCAACTGCTTGGCGACCGTATCCAGATTATCATTAAAGGTGTTTATGGTTAAATGAATATCTTCGTCTTCAACCATGTCCGAGAGGCCGTCGGAGCAGAGCATGTAGGCATCGCCCTTCTGTACCGGTACCTCCTGGATCTCCACGTCCACGTTAGGCTCCACGCCGAGCGCCCGCGTGACGTAGTTCTTGTTTGCGGCGCGTTGGGCTTCCTCCGCTGAGTAGAAGCCCCGGTCCACCAGCTCCTGCAGCAGCGAGTGGTCCATCGTGACCTGCTCCAGCTTGTCGCTTCGCTGGCGGTACAGCCGGGAGTCGCCGACGTGCGCAATGGTGATCTTGTTGTCGAAGAACAGTGCAGCAACCACCGTGGTGCCCATGCCCTCACATTGGGGCTGGGTGCGCGCGGTCTGGTAGATGATCTTGTTTGCCCGATGAATGGCATCGCGCAGGATGATGGTGGGCCGGGACAGCCCGGAATCACGATCCTGCACGTTCATATCCTCGCGCTCGACCTGTTCACGGACGAGGTTGACGATGGTTTTGACGGCAATCCCGCTGGCAACCTCGCCAGCGTTGTAGCCGCCCATTCCATCCGCCAATACGAGAAGGCCGATGTCAGCATCGAACGCAATTGTGTCCTCGTTGTGCTCGCGGACCTTACCGGTGTCGGTCTGTCCAACGAAACGCAGCCTGCCTTTCAGGCTCATGCTGCGTCCTGACCTTCATACGGCCCACAAAATGTGATACGCGTCACTTTCCCGTCCCCGGTTCGAGCCGGCATACGCTAGCATTGGTCGCGTCGCAGTGCAGGCGACCGGTCACAAACTCGTCATTCGGTGAGCGGGCATGGCCGCGCATCCTAACCAGTTGACAGTTGAGCGCATAGATGGCCCGCTCGAGTCCCGTATTTGTATGTACCGCCTGTAGTGGCGAAACCCTGAAATGGCAGGGCCAGTGTCCCCTGTGCGGCGAGTGGAATTCCCTGGAGCAGCGGGCTGTGAGCAGCCGGGCGGGGGCCGGGCGCGCGAGCGCCCACGGCGGCACCTCGTCAACAATAGGCACGCCGCGGCGGCTGGAAACAGCCTTGGGGGGTATTGAGAAGCGGCTCGCGAGCGGCCATGAGGAACTTGACCGGGTCATGGGTGGTGGCATCGTACCCGGATCGGTGACCTTGTTGGGAGGAGATCCTGGGATTGGGAAGTCGACACTGGTGCTGCAAGTCGCTGCGCACGTTGCTGGGACCAACGCCGTGCTGTACGCGAGCGGTGAGGAGTCCGTATCCCAGATAGCAGTGCGAGCCCAACGTCTGGGCATTGACGGGCAGAAGCTCGAAGTTGTCGCGGAGTCGAATCTGGAAGCCATTCTCTCGCTGGCAGCGGAACGCAAGGGAACGTTGCTGGTGGTGGATTCTATCCAGACTATCGAATCGAACACAGTTGCCACGAGCCCGGGCGCGGTAGCGCAGTTGAGAGAATGTACTGCAGAGCTCGTCCGCTTCGCCAAGTCCACATCAACCGCAGTGATCATCATCGGCCACGTAACCAAGGAGGGAGCGATAGCGGGGCCACGGATGCTGGAGCATCTGGTAGATACGGTTCTGTATTTTGAGAGCGAAGCGGGCAGCCGCTTTCGTATCGTCCGCTCCACAAAGAATCGCTTCGGTGCCGTGAACGAGCTGGGATTCTTCGCCATGGCCGAAAGCGGCTTGAAGGAAGTGCGCAACCCGTCGGCCATTTTCCTCTCGCGGGCCTCCGAACCGGCCGCCGGGAGCATCGTCACGGTGACACGTGAGGGCGGCCGCCCCCTCCTCATAGAGTTGCAGGCGTTGGTCGACCGTATGAGGTTTGGTGCGCCGCGGCGCGTCGCCCAGGGATTGGATTCCAACCGCGTGGCCATGTTGCTGGCGGTCATGAATCGGCACGCGCAGGTGTCACTCCAGGAGCACGACGTGTTCGTGAATGTCGTGGGTGGGGTCCAGATCAACGAGACCGGTTGGGATCTGCCGGTGGTCCTGGCTCTGGCCTCCAGCCTCTCTGACAAGATCGTACCCAACTCCCTCATCTCCTTTGGGGAGCTGGGGTTGACGGGCGAGGTACGACCGGTGGCCTACGGCGACGAGCGGTTGCGCGAAGCACACAAGCAGGGCTTCAGGATCGCCATCGTGCCGAAGGAGAATGCGCCCCGGAAGCCGCTCGAGGGCCTGCAGGTGATTGCGGTGGGCCGTGTGGGCGAGGCGTTGGAGGCGGCGTTCAACCGGTCGCAGTGACTTCGTCCGTCGCCGGGGCATAGACGCGTACGGTTCTGATTGCGTTATCGGCGATTTGCAGCACCTCAAACTGATAGTCCCCGACCTTCAACGTTGTCCCGGGGTCAGGAATCGTCTCGAGTTGCTCCAGCAGAAGGCCGTTGATGGTCTTCGGGCCGTCTGTGGGCAAGTGCCACTGCAGCGCACGGTTCAGCGCGCGGATGGTTGCACTCGCATTGACAATGAACACCCCCGGCCTCTCCGAGTGAATGTCCCTGTGGGTGATGGTTGCGGGGTCGGTTGTGAACTCGCCGACGATCTCCTCCAGGATGTCCTCCAACGTCACCAGGCCTTCGATGTCACCGTATTCGTTGACTACGAAGGCGAGGCGCCGGCGGTTACGCTGGAACTGCGTGAGCTGGACCGTAAGGGCCGTGCTTTCGGGTACGAAGTAGGGCTCCCGGCTGCTCGCCACTTCAATCAGCTTGTCCCGCGTGAGTGTGCCCCTGGCGAGCTCCTGGGCCACCCGCTTCATGTGGAGTATGCCGAACAGCTTGTCGAGCTCCCCATCGTAGACCGGCAGCCGGGTATGCGGTGTCTGGCGCAACTGGTCGAGTATGTCGTCCCAGTTCTCCTGCACATCAATCGCCGAGATTTCCTGCCGCGGGATCATGATGTCATTCACGGTCACCTGGCCGAGATCCAGGATCGACAACAGCATCTGGCGGTGGCGTGCCGGGATCATGGGACCGGCTTCGGCGACCACGGTCCGCAGCTCTTCGGTGTTCAGGGAGTGACTGGCGCGGGAGTTGCGGCCAACACCGAAGAGTTGCAACAGGCCGTAGGCGAGCTTGTTGGTGAACCACAGGATCGGCCGTGCCAGCAGCACCAGCGCGCGATAGATCCGCGCCGCACTCAGGGCAACCTGCTCAGGGTAGGTGGCTGCGTAAATCTTCGGAGTGAGCTCGCAGAAGACGATGACCACGACGGTCAGAACGAACCCGGTGATTGGAATGGCGTAGTAGTAGCCGGTCCTCTGGGCAAGGATGGTCGCAATCGACGAGGCGAACACGCTGGCCGCCGCCAGGATGACGAGGTTCGCACCCAGCCAGTCGTCCGGTTTCTGCAGCAGCCCCTCCAGCACTTTCGCGGTTTTCTGGCCTTGCTGTGCCCTGTGCTTCACCCGGTAGCGGTTTACGGAAAGCATGGCGACTTCCGTGCCGGAGGAGAATGCGATGATCACCAGCAGGAAAAGCAGCGCACACAACAGGGCAATCGACGGGGCATCGTTCAAGGCAGCGTTCCTCGATCTGAACAGATCCTGGCGGACTATAATCGACGTCCGCTGTCCACGTTCACCCCTGCCGGAAGCCCCATGTTCGACAATTTGACCGCCCGCCTGTCCAAGACCATTGAGAATCTTCGTGGTCGAGGCCGAATTACCGAGGACAACATCGGGGATGCCCTGCGCGAGGTGCGCGTGGCACTGCTGGAGGCGGATGTAGCGCTTCCGGTCATCAAGACGTTCATAGAGTCGGTCAAGGCCAAGGCGCTGGGTGCCGAAGTCGCGTCCAGCCTGACGCCCGGCCAAGCTTTCATCGGCATCATCCATCAGGAGCTCGTTCAGCTGATGGGTGGACCGCGCGCGGGTATCAACCTTCGCGCCCAGCCCCCGATTGTCGTGCTTCTTGCCGGCCTGCAAGGCGCAGGTAAAACGACCACCGCCGCCAAGTTGGCACGTTGGCTGATCGAGCGCGAAAAGAAGCGGGTCCTGCTCGTCAGTACAGACGTCCGCCGACCAGCTGCGATGCTGCAGCTCGAACGACTCTCGGAGCAGGTGGGGGCGCAGTACTTCGCGGCCAGCGCTTCGGATCCTCCTGCGAACATTGCGCGGGCGGCCGTCGATGCTGCGAAACGCGGTGTTTTCGATGTTCTGATCGTCGATACGGCCGGCCGCTTGCACGTGGACGAGGGCCTGATGGCCGAGGTCCGCGAGATCGATTCTGCGGTGGGATCTGCCGAGCGACTCTTTGTTGTTGACGCCATGGCGGGTCAGGACGCTGTAAACGCAGCCCGCGCTTTCGGTGCGGCGCTGGATCTGACCGGCGTCATATTGACGAAGGCCGACGGCGACGCTCGCGGTGGCGGTGCGCTATCGGTACGTCAAATCACCGGTAAGCCGATCGTGTTTATCGGCGTCGGTGAAAAGACCGAGGCACTGGAGCCGTTCGACCCCGAGCGCATGGCTTCGCGCATTCTGGGCATGGGCGATGTCGTCAGCCTCGTCGAGCAGGTACATAGGCAGGTCGATACCCAGGAGGCCGAGCGGCTTGCGCGCAAGGTCGTCAAAGGGAAGGGCTTCGACATGGTCGACCTCAAGAGTCAGCTCGAGCAGTTGCAAAAGATGGGGGGCGTAGGCGCCCTCATGGACAAGCTGCCGGCCGCGGCGACCCAAAAGGCGGGTGCCATCAATGCAGAGCAGGGCGACCGTGACCTGAGGCGGCAGATTGCCATCATCAATTCCATGACCCGCAAGGAACGCCGCAATCCGGGGATCATCGATGGATCCCGCCGTCGCCGCATTGCGGGAGGTTCGGGGACCCAGGTGCAGGACGTGAACCGGCTGCTGAAGCAGTTCATGGAGATGCAGCGGGTGATGAAGAGCATGAAGGGCGGCAAGCTGCGCCAGCTGATGAGTGCCCTCAAGGGCGGCGGTGGGGGCGGACCCCCGCAGGGCTTCCCGGGGCGGTAGGATGGGCTGTGTTTTGGGTCGCCGCGGCCCGTGATGGCCTGCCACGGGCCGCCATCCGCTCAGTTCGCCTAAGCCACTGAAAATAAGACCCGCAAGGGCCTTTCAGTAGACACAAAAGGCACGTAGAATCCGCGCTCTTTTTGGGCCGGGTCCAACCCGGGCTGTACCGAACGAGAGCCGGCCCTGTACCGAACGAGAGAACTTGACCATGGTAACCATTCGCCTGACGCGGCGCGGGGCGCGCAACCAGCCTTTCTACCACGTGGTAGTGACCGACAGCCGTAAGCGGCAGGGCGGCCTCAGCCTCGAGCACGTGGGATATTTCAATCCCATCGCACGTCGCAGCGAGGTGAAGATGAAGCTGGATCTGCCGCGAATTGATTATTGGGTGAGCAAGGGCGCGCAGCAGTCCGATCGAGTGCGCTCGCTCGTTGCGTCATATCGGAAGCAGGCCACGGCCTGACCGCACGCTGGGTCGAGCTCGGTCGCATTGGCGCCCCCTTCGGCGTCAAGGGCTGGATGCATGTTGACTCTTACACCGATCCACCCGAAGGCCTACTCGAGTACCCACAATGGGTATTACGAATTGGCTCCGGCGAGCGTGTAACGCGTAAGTTGGTCGAAGGGCAGCCGCAGGGTGACCGATTGGTCGCGCGGTTGGATGGAGTTGAGGATCGCGATGCCGCGGCACTTCTGACGGGCGCCGTGATCGAGGTGCAGCGTGCCGACCTGCCGCCGCCCGGGAAGCGCCAACACTATCGCGCTGACCTGGTAGGCCTCGCGGTGCGGAACCTGGAAGGTGTTGAGATGGGTCATGTCGCGCAGTTTGTTGACGCGCCGACGGGCCCGGTGATGGTGGTGAAGGATGCGGAAGGGCGGGAGCACTGGGTGCTCGCCACCCCGGAGTATCTGCGTAAGGTTGAGGTGGACGCCGGACTGATCCTGGTGGATTGGCCGCTGGATCTGGAATAGGGGTACGACCGTGCAAATTGAGGTCGTCACGCTGTTTCCCGAGATGATCAGCGGGGCGCTGAAGTTCGGCATCGTGGGCCGGGCGGTCGAGCGCGGTCTGTTGAGCGTCGGAACTGAAGATCCGCGCGCGCATACAACCGATGTCCATCGCACGGTGGATGACCGGCCGTATGGCGGTGGCCCTGGAATGGTGCTCAAACCCGAGCCCATGCTGGCGGCGATTGAGGCGGTGCGGGTCAGGTTGCCGCAGGGCAGCCCGAGAATTTATCTGTCAGCGCAGGGTGAGCCCTTCGGACAGCGGCAGGCGGAGCAGTTGGCCGCGTTGCCCGGGTTCGCACTGGTTGCGGGACGGTATGAAGGTTTGGATGAGCGCGCGCTGGCGGTGGGCATCGATCGCGAGCTGTCGCTCGGTGACTATGTGCTGTCCGGCGGCGAGCTGCCGGCGCTGGTGGTGATTGACGCGGTGGCGCGATTGCTGCCGGGTGCGTTGGGTGATGAGCGTTCGAGCATCGAAGAGTCGTTTGCCACAGGCTTGCTCGACTGGCCGCATTACACGCGACCGGAAGTATTTGCAGGGCTGGCGGTGCCGCCGGTGTTATTGTCGGGCAACCATGCCGACATCCGCCGCTGGCGACTGAAGCAGGCTGTCGAGCGCACGTGGTTGCGCAGGCCGGACCTGATTGCAGCAAACCCTCTCGCGCCCGAGGCGAGCCGACTACTGAATGAGTTTCTCACCGCACGCGCGGTGGAGACGAGTGAATGATTTGGTCACCGCATGAGCGGTGAACATCGAGGATGACGAACATGAGCAAGATTACCCAGGAACTGGAAAAAGCACGCATGACCCGCGAGGTCCCGGACTTCAAGCCCGGCGATACCGTGGTCGTGCAGGTGAAGGTCGTTGAAGGCGACCGCGAGCGCGTTCAGGCCTACGAAGGCGTCGTGATTGCCATCAGCAATCGCGGACTGAACTCGTCGTTCACGGTGCGTAAGATTTCGCACGGCGAAGGCGTCGAGCGCGTCTTCCAGACGTACAGCCCGTCGATCAGCGACATTTCGATCAAGCGCCGCGGCAGCGTCCGTCGCGCCAAGCTGTACTACCTCCGTGACCTGTCGGGTAAGGCCGCGAGAATCGAAGAGAAGATCTAGCCTGCGGACTGCTCGGCCGGAGGCCGTATCTTGCAAATAGTCCGGGCGATTCTGTGGGGGCTGTGGCGCGGCCTCGATGTGCTGCGCAAGTTCCTGCACCTGATCACGCTGCTCGTGGTCTTCGGGTTCGTGTTCGGCGCGCTGCGCGTCTCGCTGCCCACGGTTCCTTCGAAAGCCGCACTGCTGGTCGCGCCTGAGGGCCAGCTGGTCGAGCAGATGTCGGGCGATCCGCTGGGGCGCGCCTTCGAGGAAGCCCGCGGGCAGGGCCGACCCGAAACCCTTCTGTGGGATGTGGTCGACTCGATCCGGTACGCTGCCAAAGACAAGCGCATCCCCGTGCTGGCGATCGATCTCGAGAAGTTCGACGGCGCGGGCCAGCCCACGCTGGAGGAATTCGCCAAGGCCATCCGGGAATTCCGCGCCACGGGCAAGAAGGTCGTGGCCTTCGGTACACAGCTCACCCAGGAGCGTTACTACATAGCCGCCCAGGCCGACGAGATCTACCTCGACCCTCTTGGTTTTGTACTTCTCGACGGCTACGGTCGCTACCGCATGTTCTTCAAGGAAGCGCTCGACAAGCTTGGTGTCGACGTCAATGTCTTCCGCGTGGGCGCGTTCAAGAGCGCCGTCGAGGCCTACACCCGGACTGACATGTCGCCTGAGGACAAGGAGGAGAGCCTCGCTTACCTCAACGCGCTGTGGGCCAACTATCAGACAACGATGACGCGCGCGCGGAAGCTGCCTTCCGATGCGATCGCGACTTACGTCAACACACTTTCCAAGACAGTGCCCGCGGCCGGCGGCAACGCCGCGCAGGTCGCATTGAAGGCCGGCCTCGTGACCGGTGTGAAGTCCCGTCAGGATGTTGAGCGCCGCCTGATTGATCTCGTAGGGCAGGACGAGTCCGACGGCTCGTTCCAGAATGTTCACGAGCAGGATTACGTGCGTATCGCGCACGCCGACAAGAAGCTCCACGGCGATGGCAAGAAGCATGTCGGTGTGATTGTCGCCTCGGGCGAGATCCTGGACGGGGACCAGCCTCCGGGTACCGTCGGCGGCGATACCACAGCGCGGCTGATTCGGCAGGCGCGGTTGGATAAGGATGTGGCGGCGGTTGTTTTGCGGGTGGACAGTCCGGGTGGAAGTGTTCTCGCTTCGGAGCATATCTACCGGGAGATCCAGGCTTTGCGCGCGGCCGGCAAGCCGGTGGTGGTCTCAATGGGCGACCTGGCCGCTTCAGGGGGCTATTACATTTCGGCTCCCGCCGATGAGATCTGGGCGAGCCCGGCGACCCTGACAGGGTCGATCGGTATCTTCGCGATTATCCCTACTGTTGATAGGACGCTCGGCAAGGTTGGCGTCAACGTCGATGGCGTTGGCACGAATCCCCTGGCCTCGCAGATGCGCCTGGACCGCCCTTTGGGTGCGGAAGCTCGCGCGCTGTTGCAGGCTGAGATTGAGCGCGGCTACGAGGTATTTCTGGAGCGTGTCTCCACGGGGCGCAAGAAGACCCGCGAGCAGATTGATTCCATCGCGCAGGGGCGCGTGTGGGCCGGCGTCGACGCCAAGCGGTTGGGGTTGGTTGACGGGTTGGGGTCCTTCGAGGACGCCACGAAGGCGGCTGCCCATCGCGCCAAGCTGACTGACTACGAAGTTGAGTTTATGGAGCCGGAGTTGTCCTGGGCTCAGGAGCTCGTGCTCCAGATGAAGACCCGGGCGGTCAAGGCGCTGGTTTCTACCTCTGTTGGAAAGTCACTCAACCCGTTGGGGCAGGTGGCTCAGCGGTTGGATCCTTTGACTCGGCAGGTTGAGCTGCTGAGCAAGTTCTCAGAGCCCAACCACGTTTACGCGTACTGCTTCTGCTCTGCTCAGTAAGAGTTAGTCGCTTCTGGCCGGCGTCGCGGATGTGTAAGGCTCTCGAGCCGGACGGAGCATTGGCATGCACGCCCGGCTCGAGAGCCTTACACATCCACGCCACCTTTCCGTAACGTTAGGCGCGAATAGCTCTTAAGGTCCGCTTTGGAGCGAGGTGGGTCCGCCTTCCCGGGCGCTGCTTTTTTACATAATCCGCACCACCTGAGGCTTGCTGCCTACTGTCTGGCATCTCAGCGCCTGGATTCAGTTTGGGCGATTCTTGCGCTCCACCGAAATCACGCGCAGCATATGCCTGGGCATATGCTTCGGAGGACAGTCATGAATCAGCCGCGCCACGTCCGAATCTTTAGAAATGGCAGCAATCAGGCGATCCGTATCCCGCGAGAAATGGAGCTGAATGTCAGAGAGGCTACGATCCATAAGGAGGGCAATCGACTGGTGATCGAACCCGTCGAACGAGCGTCATTACTCGACCTTCTGACAACGTGGCAGCCGCTCGACTTCGACTTCCCGGACGTGTCTGATGCAGGGCCGGAACCGGTTGAGTTATGAACGAGACGTTGCGTCGTTATTTGCTCGACACGCACATTCTGGCCGATCTGATCAAAAATCCGAGCGGTCGTGTCCAGCAGCGCATTGTGGAGGTCGGGGAAGAGAACATCTGTACCAGCATTATTGTTGCTTGCGAATTGAGGTTCGGAGCTCGCAAGAAGAACGCGCCGATGCTGACAGCACGCATCGAGCGGTTGCTGCAAACGGTCGAGGTGCTGCCGCTGGATGGGGACGTCGATCGCACTTATGCCGAGGTAAGAGCGATGCTGGAAGGGATAGGTCGACCCAGCGGGGCCAACGATATGCTGATCGGGGCCCATGCGCTAAATGAAGATTGCATTCTGGTGACGAACAACGAATCCGAATTCGCGCGCATTACCGGCTTGACGGTAGAGAATTGGCTTGCAGAGTAAGAGCGGCAGCGGGTGTCTCCCCGGCGTCGCGGATGTGTAAGGCGTTTTCGCCGGGCGTGCCTCTTTTCCGACCGCCCGGCGAAAACGCCCCACACATCCACACCGCCTTCCCGTAACGTTAGGCGCGACTAACTTGTAAAGCCGCCTTTGAGGAGTTGGTTGGCGCGTCGGCCGACGCGGCGAAATCAGCAGGTCTCAGTATCGTGGGCGCAGCCCTTTCCGCGGACGTGGATGCTCCGACCGAGCGCGGATATTGTGCGAGTGTGGAATCGCGGCCGTCAAGAATCACAGGCGTATTCAGAGGTTACTCCGGTCTAACCCCCGTACAGCGGCAGGCGCATACCACGCGCGGCCTGGCGAAGGAGGGGTGCAACGTCAGCTTGCGCGCCTATCCACTAGTCGATCGAAAAGCCTAGCCAGCAGCCCTCGCACCCTACCCGCGTACTCAATGCGAGGCCGGGGCGCGCGCAGCTGACGTTGCACCCCTCCTTCGCTAGGACGAGCCCCAACGTCCTGACTACCTCAACGCAGCCCAGTCCAGGATGACCTTCCCCGACTTCCCCGACCCCATGGTCTCAAACCCCTGGATGTACTCCTGGACAGGGAAGTGGTGGGTGATGATGGGCTGCAGGTTGAGCCCGCTCTGCAGGAGCGAGGACATCTTGTACCAGGTCTCAAACATTTCGCGACCGTAGATGCCCTTCAGGGTCAACCCCTTGAAGATCACCTGATTCCAGTCGATGGCGGTTTCTTCCGGCGGAATGCCGAGGATGGCAATCGACCCGCCGTGCCGCATCGTGCGCAACATCTCCCGAAATGCAGTGGCATTCCCTGACATCTCCAGGCCGACGTCGAAGCCTTCCTTCATGCCCAACTCTTTCATCGTGTCATCGAGGGACTCCCGCGTGACATTGATGGCGCGGGTGGCGCCCATTTTGCGGGCAAGGTCGAGCCGGTAGTCATTTACGTCAGTGATGACGACGTGTCGGGCTCCAACAAAACGGGCAATGGAGACAGCCATGATGCCGATCGGGCCCGCGCCAGTGATCAGAACATCTTCGCCAACCATGTCGAACGCCAACGCCGTGTGGGTCGCGTTGCCGAACGGATCCAGAATGGAAGCGACATCGTCGGTGATGGAATCCGGCAGCTTGAAAGTGTTGATGCCGGGAATCGCCAGATATTGTGCGAACGCGCCAGGGCGGTTCACACCGACACCAACAGTATTGCGGCACAGGTGGCGGCTGCCGGCACGACAGTTACGGCAATAGCCACACGTAATGTGACCTTCACCGGAGACACGATCGCCGATGGCGAGGCCGCGAACTTCAGAGCCCATCTCGACGATGCGACCGCAGTATTCATGGCCAACGGCCATGGGCACCGGGATGGTTTTCTGCGCCCACGCATCCCACTTGTAGATATGCATGTCGGTACCGCAGATCGCCGTCTTCGCGATTTCGATCAGCACGTCGTTGGGGCCGACCTTCGGCTCCGGTACGTCATCCAACCAGATGCCGGGAGATGCCTCTTTCTTAACGAGTGCCTTCACTTAATCACCCTTCTCATGGCCTGCGGCCAACTTTCCACGGGGATCGCGCAGGAGCGCGACCCCGTCCGTGTAGCGGCGCGCTGGCGCGCCGAACCGGATTGCACGCTCACGCCGTTCATTTGATTACTCCGAGCTCCTTTCCCACAGTCGTAAATGCATCCAGCGCTCGATCCAGTTGCTCCCGCGTCAGCGCAGCTGACATCTGGGTCCGGATGCGCGCCTGTCCCTTCGGAACCACGGGGAATGAGAAGCCGATGACATACACGCCGCGTTGCAACAGTTGCTCGGCCATGCGGCCGGCCAGGGTCGCATCACCCAGCATCACCGGGATGATGGGATGCTCACCGGGTTTGAGGTTGAAACCCGCTTTTTCGAGTCCGCTGCGGAAGTGGCGGGTGTTATCGAACAGTTGGGCGCGCAGCTCCGGCGAGTTCTCGAGCAGGTCGAGCACGCGCAGACTGACACCCGCGACGACGGGCGGGACGCTGTTCGAAAACAGGTAGGGGCGCGATCGATTCCGCAGCCAGTCGATTACTTCCTTGCGGGACGAGATGAATCCGCCGCTGGCGCCGCCGAGCGCCTTACCGAGCGTGCTGGTCACGATGTCGACTCGACGAGCGACGCCGCAGTGTTCCGGGGTTCCACGGCCGGTGGCGCCCATGAAGCCGGTCGCGTGCGAATCGTCGACCATGACGAGCGCGTCGTAGCGATCCGCCAGGTCGCAGATGGCCCGCAGATTCGCGATCGTGCCGTCCATCGAGAACACGCCGTCAGTCGCGATGAGCCGGGTCCGGGCAGACTGTGTCTTTTTGAGACACTCTTCGAGCTCGGACATGTCGTTGTTGGCGTAGCGATGTCGCTGCGCCTTGCACAGCCGGATGCCGTCGATGATGCTGGCGTGATTGAGGGCGTCCGAGATCACGGCATCCTGCTCGTCCAGCAGCGTCTCAAACAGACCGCCGTTGGCATCGAAACAGGAGGAGTAGAGGATCGTATCCTCGGTTCCCAGGAACCGGCTCAGCCGCTCCTCGAGCTGTTTATGCACATTCTGCGTACCGCAGATGAACCGAACCGACGCCATGCCATAACCGAAGCGATCTATCGCACGGTGTGCCGCCTCGCGCATGGCCGCATGATTCGCAAGCCCGAGATAGTTGTTCGCACAGAGGTTCAGGACGTCGCGGTCGCCCGTCCTGACCAGGCCACCCTGGGGGCCCGCAAGGACGCGCTCGCTCTTGTACAGGCCCTGTTCCTTCAGACCCGCGAGATCGGCTCGCAACCGTTCAATGAAAGCTGGATTCATGGGTTCAATTATACTCTTCAGGCATGGGCGAATCTTCCACCGAAACCGGACCGGGCGCGGCGCGGATCGACCGCTGGCTGTTCGGAGTCCGACTGTTCAAATCACGCTCGCTGGCGGCGGATGCGGTTGCCGGCGGGAAGGTGCACATCAACCGCGAGCGTGTGAAACCGTCACACAGTGTTCAGGTCGGCGATACCGTAACCTTCACACGAGGTGCGGTTGTGTTCGAGTGCGTTGTGACTGCCGTTCCGGTGCGCCGGGGCCCGGCGAGCGAGGCGGCGCGATGTTATGACGAAACGGCGGCGAGCCAGAAGCGCCGCGAGGAATTTTCCGCTCGCATGAAGATTGCCGCGGGACTGACTCCCAGGCCCGACGAGCGGCCGGATAAGCACGATCGCAAGGCGTTACGGCGGCTGCGGGGGCGGGACTGAATTTGGATACCAGGGCCAACGGCAGCAGGGCGCCCGGGCGGTGCGGCTGCGTGGCGTGGCCCGCGCGGTGCACCTGTGCGACCCGATCCGTGACGCGCAGCACGGCTCCGGCCGCGCGCGCCGGGCTGTTTGAATTTCAAAAGGTATTGCCATGTCGCTGAGCGTTTTTGACATCTTCAAAGTGGGCATCGGCCCCTCGAGCTCCCACACCATGGGCCCCATGCGCGCCGCGCGGGAGTTCGCGCTCGGTTTGAAGCGCGACGGTCTGCTCCAGGCCACTAGCCAGGTCGCAGTGCGACTGTATGGCTCGCTGGCGCTGACGGGCATTGGTCACGGTACGGATCGAGCCGTATTGGCGGGTCTCGAAGGCGCGGAGCCGGAGACTGTCGATCCCGACAGCATCGAGCCCATCCTGCGGCGAATTCGGTCGGCGGGGCGCATCAAACTGCTCAATGAGCACGAGATTGCCTTCGATGAGCCGATGCAACTTCTCTTCATGCGGCACGAGACGCTCCCGCGCCATTCCAACGGCATGCGATTCAGCGCGCTTGCCGAAGATCTCCGGGTGCTGCGCGAGGAGGATTACTACTCCATCGGTGGCGGCTTCATCCTTCGTGGCAACGAGTCAGAGGCGAGCGAAGTCAGCGCACACGCGGCTCCGCCGTACCCCTTCACCTCGGGTGCGGAGCTGTTGGCGAAGTGTCGCGAGCATGGGCTCGAGCTGTATGAGCTGGTGCTTGCGAATGAGCGTACTTGGCGATCGGAAGAGGAGGTGCGCGCCGGCTTGTTGAACCTGTGGAAGGTCATGCAGGCGTGTGTTGAGCGCGGATTTCGACAGACGGGTCATCTGCCGGGTGTTCTCAAGGTGCGCCGACGCGCGCCCAAGATGTATCGAGTACTGACCGAGGGCAAAGGCTCATCGGCGCTGGAAGTCATGGATTGGGTGAACGCATTCGCGCTCGCGGTGAACGAAGAGAACGCCGCAGGCGGTCGCGTGGTAACTGCTCCTACCAACGGAGCCGCCGGAATAGTCCCCGCGGTCCTGCATTTCTACATACGGTTTGAACAGGGCGCGAACGAGGCGGGAATCATTCGCTTCTTGTTGTGCGCTGCAGCGATGGGGATGCTTTACAAGCGCAACGCATCAATTTCGGGTGCGGAAATGGGTTGCATGGGGGAGGTAGGAGTCGCGTGCTCGATGGCCGCTGCAGGGTTGGTAGCGGCACTTCACGGAACCAACGAGCAGATTGAGAATGCCGCCGAGATCGGAATGGAGCACAACCTGGGCCTGACCTGTGACCCCGTTGCCGGCCTCGTTCAAATCCCGTGTATCGAGCGCAACGCCATGGGATCTGTCAAAGCAATCAACGCCGCGCGCCTGGCCATGCGCGGCGATGGCACGCACAAGGTTTCGCTGGATCAGGTGATCGCGACGATGCGGCAGACGGGGTTGGATATGCAGACCATCTACAAGGAGACGTCGCAGGGCGGTCTCGCGGTCAACGTCCCGGAGTGCTGAAGGCCGTTTACGACTCGGCGTACGCTTTCTTGTTTGCGTAGAGAAATTCGGGCGCCAGATCAAATCCATTTGCCCAGACAACCGTGTCCATCTCCACCCGTACAGCCGCGAACCTCCCGGGATCGCGCAGGGCGGCGACAATCGGCCTCGGGTCTTTAAAAACAAAATCCTTGAGCGCGACTTCCCCGTGGGTCCCGTCGGAGAAACGGACCTGGAGCCTGTATTCCGGCAGGACTTTTGCCGCGGTTACCCAGATGGTGCTCATGTCGGTCATAGAAGGGGAGGAATGAGGTTGAAGGTACCCTCAGTGGCCAATTGGGTCCAGTTTTTCTGCAGTTCGGCACGATGTGCCCGCCCCCATTCCATGACCAGTCCGGATATGCGACGCGGGAGTTCGCCCGCCTCCAATTGCACGGGATCCAGATTTACTGTGGCGCGGTATTCGCCGTAGCGAACGTGGAAATGAGGTGGCTCATGGTCATTGAAGTACATGGTAATAACGGCCCCGGAAAATCGGCTGACCTCTGGCATATCCCTGCTCCGGTCTGTGCAGGAACAATGCCAAGGTTGTCTTCCGCTTGGAATCCAATCAGGTTGCGTGAATGCCGAGAAATGCGGCCTTCGGGCGGAATCAGTTGGTTGCGTTGATCGGTATGCCTACGCCCACAACGCAAACATCCTTACAGGCGGCGACTCGCTCAGCGAGTCCCGCAGATTACTAGCCTCCACATCCGCCCAGCTGCGCGAGTCAAACGTAAACGTGCAGACCGCCGCGGTGGCGAGGTCTTCGATGGTCTGTGTGGGGGCGAAGTGGTTTGCGACTTCGGTGATGCCCGGGTTGTGACCCACAATCATCAGGTGTGGGATCCGCGGACCGGTTGTCTGCACCACCCGCAGAATGTCCGCTGCGGGGGCGAGGTACAGCGACTCCTCGCTGCGCCTGTTTCGAGCCGCAACGCCTAATTCCCGCGCGACGATGTCGGCGGTCTGTTCAGCGCGGCGGGCAGTACTGGCGAGCAGGAGCGTTGGGATGAGCTTCAATTCCATAAGCCGACGGCCCATGGCCTCGGCTTCGGAGTTGCCACGACGGTTCAGAGGCCGATCGAAGTCGGCGATTTGCGGGTCCTTCCACTGTGCGTTCGCATGGCGCATGAGCGTCAGGCGTCTCACACAGGGTTCTCCACCAGGATGCGACCGTTATCTACTCGCACATTGAAGGTCCGCAGGGGTTCGTACGCCGGTGGGGTGAGAGCCTCTCCCGTCCGGGCACAGAAATGGGCGCCGTGTCGTGGGCAGATGATCTGACACGCCTCCACTTCCGCACCTTCAAGGGGCTCGCCGTCATGAGTGCAACGGTCTTCTACTGCGTAAAACTCAGTGCCACAGCGTACGACAAGTAAGACGAGCCCGTCGATATCCGCAGTGAGGGATTTTGAATCTTCGAGCGAGTCCGCCGGGCCGACATCGACCCAGCCGGAGCTCAAAACATCCCCGTCTGCAGGCGGGCGGCTTCGGACATCATGCTCTGATTCCAGGGCGGATCGAATGTCAACTCGACGCGAGCGGTGGTCACCGTTGGTATGCGCTGAACTTTGTCCTTGACGTCCTCAACCAGCACTTCACCCATGCCGCAGCCCGGGGCTGTCAGAGTCATGGTGATGTCGATGGCGCGCGTGCCATCTGGATTCGCGGTCACGTTGCAATCGTAGACCAGCCCGAGATCCACAATGTTGATGGGAATCTCGGGATCGAAGCAGCTGCGCATCTGGTCCCAGGCCAACTGCTTCACATCGTCCTCGGTGGAATTGGGAGGCAGCTCGGGTGCCTTCGCAGCCTCCTTGCCGATGGCGTCGGCGTTCTCGCCCGCGATCCGAAACAGGTTGCCTTCAATGTAGACCGTGAAGCTGCCGCCGAGGGCCTGGGTGATGTACCCCGCCTGGCCCGGCTTCAACTTCACTTCCACGCCGGCGGGTACGATCACGGCCGGGACTTCCCGGTTCACGACAAATGGCTCGTTCTCATGACTGCGCATTGCTTACTCCGTGGACACCGTGGCCGCACCCTTCTCGAGCGCGGCATTCAAGGTGTGCCAGCACAGGCTTGCGCATTTCACACGGGCGGGGTACTCGCGCACGCCCGAGAGCGCTGCCAATTTGCCCAGTGAAGGGTCGGCGACCGCATCCTGCCGGGTCAGGAGCGAGTGAATCTTCTCGAACAGCTCGCCGATGTCCGCCTTGTCCTTGCCCTTGATTGCTTCCGTCATGAGTGATGCGGATGCAGTGGAGATCGCGCATCCCTTACCCTCGAAGCGGATGTCCTCCACGCGATCGCCATCCATCTTCAAAAACACGGTCAGCCGGTCGCCGCACAGCGGGTTGTGACCATCGGCGTACGAATCCGACAGCTCCAGCTTGCCGAAGTTGCGGGGTCGCTTGTTGTGATCGAGGATCACATCGCGATACAGCTCTTTCAGGTCCATCAGCCAAACACCTCGCGCGCTTTCCCGAGCGCCGCCACCAGGCTCATCACATCCTTTTCGGTGTTGTAGACGGCAAACGAAGCGCGCACCGTGGCCGGCAACCCGAGGAACGTCATCAGCGGCATTGCGCAGTGGTGACCCGTACGAACCGCCACACCCTCGTGATCGAGGATCGTGCCGAGGTCGTGTGGGTGTACCCCCTCCATTGTGAATGACACGATGGATGCCTTGTTCGGGGCGGTTCCGACAATCTGGATGCCGGGTATCTTTTCCAGCTCCGCGGTCGCGAGCTCAACCAAATGATGCTCATGGGCAGCGATCGCATCGATCCCGAGGCTTTCCACGTAGTCCATGGCTGCGGCGAGGCCGATTGCGCCGGAGATGTTGGGTGTGCCGGCCTCAAACTTCGCAGGCAGACCGTTGTAGGTGGTTTTTTCGAACGACACCGTCAGGATCATGTCGCCGCCGCCCTGCCAGGGTGGCATCGACTGCAGCAACTCTTCGCGGCCATACAGGACGCCGATGCCGGTCGGTCCATACAGCTTGTGGCCGGAGAATGCGTAGAAGTCGCATCCCAGGGCGCACACATCCACATGAGAATGCGGCACAGCCTGCGCGCCATCGACCAGAACGACGGCACCCTGCGCATGCGCGGCATCCACGATCTTCTTCACAGGCAGAATGGTGCCCAGCGCATTGGATACATGAGCGACTGCGACAATCTTGGTTCGGGGCGACAGCAGCTTCAGGTATTCGTCGAACAGGAACTCGCCGCGCTTGTTGATCGGGGCCACCTTCAGGGTGCAACCCGTCTGCTCGCAGACCATCTGCCAGGGAACGATGTTGGCGTGGTGCTCGAGTGCGCTCACAATAATCTCATCCCCCGCCTTCAGCCGAGGACGCGCATAGGTCTGCGCCACGAGATTAATCCCCTCCGTTGTACCCCTCACGAAGATGATCTCTTTGGTAGAGCGTGCATTGATGAAACGCCGCACGCGCTCCCGGGCGCCTTCGAAAGCTTCTGTGGCCGCCTGGCTCAGCGCATGCACGCCGCGGTGAATGTTGGCGTGAGAGTGTGTTTCATACTCCTCGACGGCGCGCAGCACTGCGACCGGCCGTTGTGAGGACGCTCCGCTGTCGAGATACACGAGCGGCCGGCCGTTCACCGTCCGGTCCAAAATGGGGAAGTCCCGGCGGACCCGCTCGACGTCGAGTACCGGACCGTGTGCCACCTGTGGGGCGGTTGCAGCCATCAGAACACCTCGTTCAACGCGGCGGACTCGTTCAACTGGCCTGCCAGACTCTGCTCGATCTGCCGCCGCAGCTCGGGCACTTCAATCTTGGCGACCACATCTTCCAGGAACGCCCACTTCAGCAGGCGCAGGGCGGTCTCGCGATCCAGTCCGCGGGACAGCAGATAAAACAACATGTTGTCATCCAGCTTCCCGGCGGTTGCGCCGTGGTTGCAGCGGACGTCGTCCGTGTAGATCTCCAGCTGCGGACGAACGTCAATTTCAGCATCCTTGCCTGCGAGCAAGCCGCGCAGGGACTGGCGGGAATCGGTGCCGTGAGCGCCCTTGCGCACGACGATCTTCCCGTTGAATGCAACGCGCGCGCGTCCACCTGAAATTCCACGAAAACTCTGGTCAGTGCGCGCATTGGGAGCAATGTGCTCAACCAACGCAAAGGTGTCGTGGACTTGGTTCTTACCGCCAACCGAAACGCTGTACACGCCAACTTCCGAGCGCTCACCGATGAGCTGCACGTGCACGGTTGAGCGAGCGGAGAGGGCGCCAAGATTCACCGTGTGCACCTGGTACTTGGCGTTCTCGGCGAGTTTCGCCGTCAACGTGTCGAACCAGATCGCGCGGGCACCGGTTTGCTGGACGCGATAGTGGTGGACGTTCGCGTCGCGAGCGACCTCAACGTCCACCGCGCAATTGATGAAGTTGGCGTCGCTGCCAATACTCACGTGCCGTTCAATCAGTCCAACCCGCGCGTTCGCGCCAACCTTGAAGCTGACACGGGGATAGGAGGCGCCAGCTTTGGCCTCCGTGGTCGCGACGAACACGAGCTCGACGCAGGTTTCGCAGTCAGCGCCGCGAGCAACCTCGATTAGCGCACCGTCGGTCGCGAAAGCCTCGTTCAAGAGCGCGAACCGAAGATCGGGGGATAGGGCAGCGCCAGCCACCGGTGCGGCGCCTGCCTTCATCGACGTAACCACAACCCCAGCTTGCGCAGTCGGTGACGACAACGCCGCATCGAACACACCGTCGACAAACACATACCGCGACTTCCCAACCGCAGCCGGCAAGTCCGCCGCCGCGATAGCGGAACGTCCTTCAGCCGAAGGCGGTGCGAACCGCACCTTCTCGAGAGGCCGCAGATTCACATACTTCCAATTCTCGCCGCGCGAGGTCGGAAGGCCGCGCTCCGTCAGAGCCTGCAGCGCGCGTTGGCGCCGCGCATCGCTCGGCATAGTAGACGCGTTCGGCCCGTGAGCCGCACCTTGGGCTGCGAATTCCTCGGCGATGCGGGTCGTCAGAGGACTCGCCAGCGGCGCGGCTGGGGCGGCCTTTGCGGCTTGTGTGGCCTTGGTGGCCTGGGAGGCACTCATCAGGCGGCCTCTTCGATGACCCAATCGTAGCCGCGCTTCTCGAGCTCCAGGGCGAGGGTACGGTCGCCGCTGCGGGCGATCCTGCCGCGCACCAGGACATGCACGTGGTCGGGGACTACATAGTCGAGCAAACGTTGGTAGTGAGTGACGAGGACTACCGATCGATCCGGTGAGCGCAGTGTGTTGACTCCATTCGCAACCACCTTCAACGCATCGATGTCCAGACCCGAATCAGTCTCGTCGAGCACGGCGAGCTTGGGCTCGAGGACCAGCATCTGCAGGATCTCGTTGCGCTTCTTTTCGCCACCCGAGAAGCCTTCGTTCACGCCGCGAGACAGGAAGCTCTCATCCATCTTCATGAGCTTCATCTTCTCGCGCACGAGCGTCAGGAACTCGAAGGCGTCGACTTCGGGCAGGCCGCGATGCTTGCGCGCCGCGTTCAGGGCCGCCTTCAACAAGTAGACATTGTTGACGCCCGGAATTTCAACGGGGTACTGGAAACCGAGAAACACGCCTTCGTGGGCGCGCTCTTCCGGTTCCAGGGCAAGCAAATCCCTCCCGTCGAGTGTTACGGAGCCGGCCGTGACCGTGTAACCGGGACGGCCCGCCAACACGTGGGCGAGGGTACTCTTGCCGGACCCGTTGGGGCCCATGATGGCATGCACCTCACCGGTCGGAATCTCGAGACTCAGGCCGTTGAGGACTTTGTTGTCGCCGACGGCGACGTGGAGGTTGGTAATTTTCAGCATAAATTCAGCATAAATTCAGCATAACTGTTGTGCGCTGTCAGCCCACTGCGCCTTCCAGGCTCACCGCGAGCAGGGCTTGCGCCTCCACCGCGAACTCCATGGGAAGCTCTTTGAATACCGATTTGCAGAAACCGCTCACGATCATGTTGACCGCGTCCTCGTGCGCGATGCCGCGCTGTACGCAATAGAACAGCTGGTCATCACTGATACGGGAGGTACTGGCTTCGTGCTCCACTGTCGCGGAGGGATTCTTCACCTCCACGTAAGGGAATGTATGCGCGCCGCACTTGCCACCCATCAACAGCGAATCGCACTGCGTGAAATTACGGGCGCCTTCGGCGCTCGGCAGGATCTTCACCAGGCCCCGGTAGGTGTTCTCGCCATGGCCGGCGGAGATGCCCTTGGAGACGATCGTGCTGCGGGTATCGCGGCCGATATGAATCATCTTCGTGCCGGTATCCGCCTGCTGATAGTTGTTCACGGTCGCGACGGAATAAAACTCGCCGATCGAGCCTTCGCCCCGCAGCACGCAGCTCGGGTACTTCCAGGTGATGGCCGAGCCGGTCTCCACCTGGGTCCAGGAAATGCGCGAGTTGCGGCCACGGCACTCGCCGCGCTTGGTCACGAAGTTGTAGATACCGCCCACGCCGTTGGCATCGCCGGGATACCAGTTCTGCACCGTCGAATACTTGATGTACGCATCATCGAGTGCCACCAACTCAACAACCGCCGCATGCAGCTGATTCTCATCCCGCATGGGCGCCGTGCAACCCTCGAGGTAACTCACCTGTGCGCCGGCGTCAGCGATGATGAGCGTGCGTTCAAACTGGCCGGTCTTCGCCGCGTTGATGCGGAAGTACGTGGACAGCTCCATCGGACACCGCACACCCTTGGGCACGTAAACAAACGAGCCGTCCGTGAAGACGGCCGAATTGAGGGCGGCGAAGAAGTTGTCCGAGGTCGGCACTACTGTGCCGAGGTACTGCTCAATCAGCTCAGGATGAGTCTGCACGGCCTCCGAGAAGGGGCAGAACACAACACCGGCTGCCATCAACCGATCTTTGAATGTTGTAGCAACGGAGACGCTGTCAAACACCGCGTCAACCGCAACGCCCGCCAGGCGCGCACGTTCGTGGAGGGGGACGCCCAGCTTCTCGTAAGTCTCCAGCAGCTTCGGATCGACATCAGCGAGACTCTTCGGACCGTCCGTCTGCTTCTTCGGGGCGGAGTAATAAGAGATGGCCTGGTAGTCGATGGGCGCGATGTTCACGTGCGCCCACTTGGGCTCCGGCATCGTCAGCCAGTGGCGCAAGGCCTTGAGCCGCCATTCCGTCAGAAAGGCGGGCTCGTTTTTCTTGCGCGAGATCATCCGCACGACGTCTTCGTCGAGGCCCGGTGGCACCGTGTCGGATTCGATATCGGTTACGAAGCCGTGCTGGTAGCCACGGCCCATCAAACTTTCCAGCTGGTCAGCCGTCTCACTCATGTCGATTCACTCCAGGCCGGCCGCCGCCGCGGGTGGCCGCCGTCTTCATCTCTCGCTCGAGCTCCGGCAGTCTCACCTGGGTGGGGTCGAGCCCCGCCAGCTGCGCCAGACTCACGTCGTACAGGGAACGCCGTATCGCCAGGTTCAGCCGTTGCCAGACCTTGCCGACGCGGCATGTTGCTTCGATGTCACAATTACCATGGCCTACCGAACAGTCGGTCAGGGCGACCGGGCCTTCCAACGCGTCCAAAATGGCCGCGGCACTGATCTGGGTCGCCGGCCTGGCCAACTGATAGCCGCCGTGCAGTCCTCGCGTCGACGCAACCAGGCCCGCGCGCTGCAGCTGCTTCAGCAGCTTGCTGACAGTTGGAGCCGCCACGCGCGTCTGCTCGGCCAGTGCCGTAGCTGTATGGACGTGCTCAGGGTCCTGGGCCAGGGCGGCCAGGATGACGGTGGCGTAGTCGGTCAGCTTGCTGATTCTGAGCATACAGGACCATTTTAGTACTCTTTGTCTGCCTTTCCAAGGTCCGGCGCTAGCTGTGGCGCTGAGCGGCAAAAGTCACGCCTTTTGCCGCGGGCTGGTCAAAGGCACGGCGTGCCATCCGCGGCGGCCAGTGCCGCCGCCAATGAACGATCGCCATGCCCCGGAAGGGCGAGCCCTTGTATGGGGATGAATTTGCTATTCTTCACGTCTATACAGGCTGAACCGGAGATTCGAATAATGAACGGCGGTGAGCTCGCACGAATTGCGCAGGCAATGGTGGTCAAGAACAAGGGAATTCTGGCCGCAGACGAGAGCACGAGCACGATCAAGAAACGGTTCGACAGCATCAAGCTCGAATCCACCGAAGAGCATCGCCGCACCTATCGCGAGATGCTGTTTACGGCTCCGGGAGCTGCGGATTACATCAGTGGTGTCATCCTTTACGACGAGACGATTCGACAGAAGACGAAGGACGGCACGCCATTTCCCGAGTACCTGACCAGGAAAGGCATCATTCCGGGCATCAAGGTTGATACCGGAGCGAAGCCGCTGGCCGGGTTCAAAGGGGAGACCATCACGGAAGGACTCGACGGCTTGCGTGAGCGTCTCGTTGAGTACCACAAGCTGGGAGCCCGGTTCGCCAAGTGGCGCGCTGTCATCGACATCGCTGACGGCATTCCGACGTCCTTCGCGATCGAGGCTAACGCCCATGCGCTGGCTCGCTACGCGGCGCTGTGTCAGGAAAACGGCATCGTTCCCATCGTCGAGCCTGAAGTGTTGATGGACGGCGGCCACTCAATTGAGCGCTGCGAGGAAGTGACCAGCAGCGTGTTGCAAGCAGTATTCAACCAGTTGTTTGAGCATCGCATCCTCCTCGAAGGCATGGTGCTCAAGCCCAACATGATCATCTCGGGCAAGAAGGCCGCCAATCGCGCAGGTCCCGAGCAGGTCGCCGAAGCGACGGTGCGTGTTCTGAAGCGACACGTGCCGCCTGCCGTGCCGGGAATCGCGTTTCTGTCCGGTGGCCAGTCGTCCCCGGAAGCCACACTGCACCTGTCGCTGATGAACAAGTCGGGTCCGCTGCCCTGGTCGCTGACGTTCAGCTACGGCCGGGCGCTGCAGGATGATGCCCTGAAGACCTGGGCAGGTAAGGACGGCAACTTTGCCGCCGGCCAGAAGGAAATGGCCAAGCGCGCGAAGCTCAACGGCCTCGCCACCACGGGTGGTTATTCGTCCTCCATGGAGAGCCAGGCCGCCTGAGGCGACCGCGCACCTCGCGTGACAAATCCTGTTTCGCTCAATAGCGCGTCGCCGGCGCCGGCCGATGACGCGGTCGTCGACGTGCGCGATGTGCATTATGCCGTCGACGGACGCGCCATATTTTCCGGACTCAACCTCAAGGCACGCCGCGGCCGGATCACGGCTGTCATGGGGCCGAGCGGCACCGGCAAGACAACACTGTTGCGGTTGATAACGGCGCAGGTCGTTGCCAACTCGGGCAGTGTCTGCGTGTTGGGTCGCGACATCGCGCAGGCGGACACGGAAGAGGTCTACCGCCTGCGCAAGCGCATGGGCATGTTGTTTCAGAACGGGGCCCTGCTGACGGACCTGTCGGTGTTTGAGAACGTGGCCTTTGCGGTGCGCGAGAATACGGATCTGCCCGAGCCGCTGATTCGCAGGCTGGTGCTCTCCAAGCTGCAGTCGGTGGGCCTGCGGGGCGCGGCCGAGCTGATGCCTACCGAGTTGTCGGGCGGCATGGCGCGCCGGGTGGCCCTGGCGCGCGCCATCGTGATGGATCCTGAAATCCTCATTTACGACGAGCCGTTTGTGGGTCTGGACCCCATCTCGCTGGGTGTCATCCTGCGTTTGATCAAGCAGATGAACGTGGCGTTGGGCATTACGAGCGTGGTCGTATCACACGACGTGCAGGAGTTGGCCACGATCGCGGATGACAGTTATCTGTTGTCCGGCGGCAAGGTCGTGGCGTCAGGCTCGCCGAAGGAATTGGCCGCCAGCGACATGGAAGTAGTGCATCAGTTCATGAGCGGTGAGGCGGACGGCCCGGTGGCCTTTCACTACCCCGCGCCCGACTATTTTGACCAACTGCTCATGGGAGAAGAGCCATGAGCAACGGCCGGGAAGAGAACTTCGTTGTCGGCGGCATTCGCCGCATGGGCGCCTCGTTCCTGTTTCTGTTCAGGCTGCTGGGACAGTGTGTGCCGGCAATGGGGCGACCGAGTCTGATCATCGCCCAGATCTACAACGCGGGCGGACGCTCGCTGATCATCATCATGTTGTGCGGCCTGTTTGTCGGCATGGTGCTGGGTCTGCAGGGCTTCCAACTGCTGCAGCGGTTCGGTTCAGAAGAGGCCCTGGGCTCCGCGGCGGCCCTGGGGCTGCTCAAGGAGCTGGGTCCGGTGGTCACCGCGCTGTTGTTTGCGGGCCGCGCAGGAACTGCGCTGACTTCCGAGATCGGACTGATGCGTGCCACCGATCAGCTCACCGCAATGGAAATCATGTCGGTTGACCCGTTGCGTTATGTCGCCGCCCCGCGCTTTCTGGGGGGTGTGATTGCATTGCCGTTGCTCGCCGCCATATTCAGCCTGGTAGGCCTGTTCGGGGCGCAGTTGATCGGTGTTCAGCTGATGCACGTGGACAGGGGCGCTTTCTGGTCACAGCTGCAGGGCGCCGTCGGCCTGGGGGACATCTGGGAAGGACTCGTGAAGAGCGTCGTATTCGGTATCACCTGCAGCCTGATTGCGGTCCACGAAGGCTATAACGCTGCTCCGACCGCGGCGGGCGTGGGACTTGCGACCACGCGTACTGTCGTCGCCTCGTCGGTGATGACGCTGTTGCTCGATTACGTGCTGACCGCTTTTTTCCTATAGAGCCAATAGAGATCTAATTACCATGCGTGCCAATCGGACATTGGAAATCGGGACGGGGATGTTCGTCGCGCTGGGATTCGCGGCGCTGTTCTTCCTCACGACCCAGCTGCCCTCCACGGGGCTCCGGCTCGCCAGCTCGAAGTCGGGGTATCACATCACGGCGGAGTTCGACAACATCGGGGATCTCAAGGTGGGTTCGCCCGTTACCATCGCAGGCGTCCGCGTCGGTGACGTGAACAAGATTCACTTCGATCCGAAGACGTTCAAGGCGGTGGTGTCGTTGCGCATTGACAACCAGTACAACGAGATACCGGACGATAGTTTTGCCAGCATTCAGACCCAGGGCCTGCTGGGTGGCAAGTACATCGGCTTCAGCCCCGGTGGCTCGGACACGAACTTCAAGGAAGGCAGCCGGGTCGAACAGACTCAGTCGGCGATTGTGTTGGAGAGCCTGATCAACAAGCTGTTCGCGAATTTTGCGGACAAGGCGGGCAGCAGCGGCGGCACTGGCGGCCAAACCCAAAGTGGTAGCAATAGCAACGGCGGCAGCGACAGCACCGACAACAAGCAGGGCAACGGCAACGGTCAGCAGCAAGGAACCAAGAAATGAAACTTTCGACGCTTCTCGCAGCGGGCGCATTGATCGCCGGCGCAACTCTTCAGTGTGATCTGGTCATTGCACAGGGCGCGGCTGCGCCGGCGGCCAGCGCGGCTGCCGAGCAGAATCCCAGCGATATCGTGCAGGCAGCCGCCCAGGGCATTCTCAAGGACCTGGACGCCGACCGGGAGACGTACCGCAAGGACCCTTCCAAGGTCTCGGCACTGGTGGACAAGTACCTGCTGCCGCATTTCGATACCGAATACGCGGCGCGGCTGGTGTTGGCGAAGTACTGGCGGACCGCCACGGACGATCAGAAGAAGCGCTTCATTGACGCCTTCTATCATTCGCTGCTGAGCAACTACGGCAGCGCCCTGGCCGAATTCACTTCCGACAAGCTGAAAGTGTTTCCCACGAGCGTGCAGCCAACTGATGACCATGCGACGGTTCGCACTGAGGTCAAGCGCAGCAACGGCGATCGCATTGCGGTCAACTACGAGCTGCGCAAGGAACCCACGGGGTGGAAGGCCTACGACGTCAACATCGACGGAATCAGCTACGTGAAGAGCTACCGCGAGGACTTCGGAGCGCAGATTGAGCAGAAGGGCATCGAATCCGTGATCGCGCGGCTGCAGAAGGGCGACAAGCCCGACAGCATCAGGAAGACGACGGACAAGACATCGTGAAGGAAGAGGCTGCTGCAGCGCCTTTCGAGCTGACTGAAAGCTCGCCGGGCGAATTTACTGCTCGCGGCCCACTCACGTTTGCTACGGCTACGCTTGCCCGCGAGAAGGGGCTGACGGCGTTTGGTGCCGCGAGCTCAAAGGCCATCCAGGTTGACTGCAGCGGGATCACTTCTTCCGACAGCGCCGGAATGACGGTGCTGTTGGATTGGCTGTCCTTCGCCAAGCACTCGGGACGCTCGCTGCACTATGGCAACCTGCCCGAGCAGGTCCAGGCAATCGCGCGGATCAGCGATGCCCTGGAGCTGCTGGAGAAGGGCGTTTAGGGATTGCCCCGCAGGCTGCAGGCGCTACTTGGGCTGCGGTGGAGTCACCGGTGGCGTGTTCGAATCGTCGGGCCCGGACTCTTCGAGAATCCGCTTCTCTTCGTCCAACTGCTCCTGTTCCTGCTTCCTGCGCTGCTCTTCCGTCTGCTTGCCATCATTGACCTGATATTCGCGGCGCTGCAGGTACGCATTCTTCAGGAAGGTGTAGGGGTCATAGGCTTCATCCAGCAACGCATCTTGCGGCAGCAACCGATACCGGATATCGATCACGTCCAGTCCGTAAATGCCGTAGCGGATGTAGTTGTTGTTGACGTAGCTCAGCGGGCTCAGGAAACCGTCGCCGATCTTGCCTATGCCATCTCGTACATCCGAGGGTCCCAGGATGGGAATCATGAGGTACGGGCCCGGCTTCGCGCCCCAATAGCCGAAAGTCTGTCCGAGGTCCTCCTCGTTCTTCTGCAATCCGGCCTTGCTCGCCGGATCAAACAGACCGCCGATGCCGACTGTCGTATTCAACAGGAAGCGGCCGGTGTCCTGACCGAAGCCCTTGAATTTCAGCTGCAGCAGGTCGTTAGCCATCGTGACCGGATAGAACAGGTTGTCCATGAAGTTGGACACGCCCGTGCGTACCACGCCGGGTACGACCTTCTTGTAGCCCCGGGCTACCGGCCGCGCCACTGCATGGTCGATCGCCATGTTGACCTTGAAGGTCGTGCGATTCATACGCTCCCACGGGTCGCGCGGGTCACGTTTGGCGTTGGGTGGGAGGGACGCGCACCCGAACAGGCTCAGGCAGGCGAGGGCAAGCAATGAGACGCGGGCTGTGTTGTGCATTGTTCCGACCGGAAGACCTGCGATGGAGCGGCGGTGGATTGTACCAGTGTTGTTAGGTCATGCGGCCGGCCCGCCTCGATCTACGGAGCAGCTACATCGGGCTAATGTGTCCTGCTCCCTTAGAGAGAGGGCACCACAATGGGGCTGAAAAACAGCCCGCTACTGAGTATTGCTCACGCGGCGCAGCCGCGAGTTCTGCAGGTATTCGCGCACTTCATCCAGTCTCGCCTGGTAGCGGGCGCGTTGTACCTGGCTCAGGTTGGGAGTCGACAGGGCCAGGGTGAGCTGTTGGGCGGCCATCTGCAGGTTGCCACCTGAGATCTGGTACTCGCCCATGTAGAAATACGCATCTCCCGGGTCCCCCGCCGCGCTGGCTGCCAGCGCAATCAGCCGGATCTGCTCGGGAGTTGGCGGGACGTTGTTGAAAAGATCCAGCAGCACGGTATGCGCTTCGGCGGGACGACCCGCCTTCATCAGCGCTTCAGCGTAACGGATCGTCACAGGCACATTGCGGGGGAACAGCTGCACGGCATGGTTCAGTGAGGCAACACCGTCGTTCGTCTGGCCGGCTTTGATCTGGGCCTGGCCGAGCGCGGCGTGCAGCAACGTCAGTCCGTCGTGCTGCTCAACCAGCTTGTCGAGAATTTTCTCAGCCTCCACCGGGCGATTGTCGACCATCATTGCCAGCGCTTCGCCATAGCGGGTGCCGATGTCGCCACTGTTCTTCTGCAGTCTGGCCTCGTAGTACTTCCCAATGTCCTGATCGCCCGGTGCGGTCAGAACACGCACGCGCTCGCGGACCAGCAGGTAGTTGAGAGACTCTTTGACCTTCTGCGCGCCGAATTGCGCCGCGCGTGCACGGGCTTCAGCGATACGTACTGAGGTTACCGGGTGATCCTGCAACATGGCTGGAATGTAGGTTCCGGCGAGGCCCTCGGTCCGGCCAATCGTCTCGAAGAAGTTGGCCATGGCGCGCGTGTCAAATCCAGCGCCGGCCAGGAAGCCAATTCCGACGCGGTCGGCCTCGGCTTCGTTGTCGCGCGTGAAGTTGATTTGCTGCTGCACGGCCAGGCCCTGTGCCGCGGCTATGCCACCTTCAATGGCCTGACCGCCGCCGCCGCCCAACGTACCCAGCAGGATCGCCGCCAACATGGCCGCCGCCGTCGTGAGGCTCTGTTGGCTCTGCGCCCGGATCGCGCGTGCGATGTGATGTTGGGTGACGTGCGCCATTTCGTGCGCCATCACGCTCGCAAGCTCAGACTCACTGTGCGTCTGGATGATCAGGCCGGCGTTGATACAGATGAAGCCGCCAGGCAACGCGAACGCGTTGATGGCGTTGTCCTTGACCGCGTACAGCTGGAAGTGCGGCGCGCCATCAGGAGCCTGGGTCGCGAGCCTCGATGCCAGCGCGTTCAGGTATTCGGTAACCTCCGGATCTTCGAGAATGCCGTTCTGGTCGCGAATCTGCTGAATGACCATCGCACCCAGCTGGTACTCGTCCGAACCGTTCAATATGGCCGAGGCGGGGCTGCCGATGTCCGGCAGCTCCGGAGGATTCGGAAGTGAGATGGGCTCCTCCGCCGCCGCCACCGTAGTGATCGTCGTCAGGGCGGCCAAGGCGCAAAGCAGCAAAGAACGCATTGTTCGGCTTCGACCGTGCAGTCACGGTCAGAGTTTCCTTTACATGATGTCCGACGCGAAATCCGCCAGCCGGGACCGCTCACCGCGCACCAGCGTGATGTGGCCGGAGTGTCCCCAGCCACGGAACCTGTTTACAGCATAAGTCAGGCCCGACGTCATTTCCGTGAGATACGGGGTATCGATCTGCGCAATGTTGCCCAGGCATGCGACCTTGGTGCCTGGGCCCGCGCGGGTGATCAACGCCTTCATCTGCTTGGGCGTGAGATTCTGGGCCTCGTCCAGGATGATGAACCGGTTGAGGAATGTGCGCCCGCGCATGAAGTTCAGCGACCGGATCTTGATCCGGTTGCGCAGCAGGTCATTGGTCGCGGCCCGGCCCCAGTTGCCGCCTTCCTGGCTGCCGGTGAGTACTTCCAGGTTGTCCATCAGCGCTCCCATCCAGGGCTCCATCTTCTCCTCTTCGGTGCCCGGGAGGAAGCCGATGTCCTCTCCCAGAGGAATGGTCACGCGCGTCATGATGATTTCGACGAAGCGATTCGTCTCTAGCGTCTGCATGAGGCCGGCGGCCAGCGTGAGCAGAGTCTTGCCAGTACCGGCCGGACCCAGAATGGTGACGAAGTCGATTTCCGGGTCCATCAGCAGGTTGAAGGCGAAGTTCTGCTCGCGATTGCGGGCCACGATGCCCCAGACGTTGTGGCGCTCGCTGCGATAGTCGCGCAGCAGCTCAATAGTGGCCTCGTTTCCGGAAGTCTTGCGGACCATGCCTTCGATGCCTTCGGGCGTGTCCTCGTAAACTCCCTGGTTCGGCTGCCACTGCTCGACGGCGGGTCCTGACAGCTCGTAAAAGGTCCGGTCGCCTTCTTTCCAGGATCGGATGTCCTTGCTGTGCTTTTCCCAAAAATCGCTGGGCAAGGCCGTCATGCCGTTATAGAGGACGTCGGAGTCCTCCAGCGTCTTGTCGCTGTAATAATCCTCGGCATGTACGCCGAGAACGGCGGCCTTGATCCGCAGGTTGATGTCTTTCGAAACCAGGATTACGCGCGCGTCCTGCTTTTCTTTTTGCAGCGCGAGCGTCTGACCGAGAATCACATTGTCGTTGGCCTGCCCTGGAAGGCTTTCGGGCAGAGCGCCCTGCATCTGGCGCGTCTGGAAAAACAGGCGGCCCGTGGAGGGTTTCTTGCCGTGATTGCCGGAATACTCGTTTGGCAGCGGCAGGCCACGATCGATGTGCTCTTTCGTGGCGTCGCGAATCATCTCATCGAGGAAGCGCGTCACCTGGCGAACGTTGCGGGACGCTTCGGAGAGTCCCTTCTTGTGCGCGTCGAGCTCTTCGAGCACGACCATTGGCAGATAGACGTCGTGTTCCTCGAAGCGAAAGATCGAGGTGGGATCGTGCATGAGCACGTTCGTATCGAGCACAAACAATCGGCGCCCGTCGCGGGCCCTGGTCTTCAGATCACGTGAATCGCCGGGCGCCGCAGTGGTCAGGGCGCTTGCCGGTCCTGGATCAGAGAGACTTCGCTGCTTCAAGTACTTCCTCCGCGTGGCCCGGTACTTTCACCTTGCGCCATTCGCGCCGCAGGATGCCAGTGCCATCCAACAGAAACGTGCTGCGCTCGATGCCTAGGTACTTTCTACCGTACAGACTCTTCTCCTGGATGACATCGAACTGTTTGCAGAGTTTCTCGTCCACGTCGCAGAGCAACGGGAAGGGAAGTTTCTCCTTGTCGATGAACTTGTCGTGCGATTTCACGCTGTCGCGCGATACGCCGATGACGTTCACACCTGCCTTGCGGAACGCCTTATACAGATCGCGAAAGTCCTGGCTCTCTTTCGTGCAGCCGCCGGTCATGTCCTTCGGGTAGAAGTAGATCACCAGCTTCTCGCCGGCGGCTTCCTTCAAAGACCAGGTGTTGTCGCCGCTCGCGGGTAGCGAGAAGTCCTTTACCTTGCTGCCGATTTTTACAGCCGCCATGGGGTCAGGACTTTACCGGCTCGAGAATGGCGTCCAGGTTGAGCGAGTCGCAGAACTCCATGAATTCCTCCCGCAGGTGGGCCACGTGAATGCGGCTCGGCACATTCACAATCATCTGCACGGAAAACATCGGTGCGCCGGTGTGCGCGGCGGGATAGCTTCGCGTTGAGACTTCCGCAATGTCGATACCGCGGCTCGAGAAAAAGCCCGAGAGCCCCGACACGATGCCCGTCTGATCGAGACAGACGACATCAATCGAGTACGGCAGCATGTCCGTGCGCGCCGCCCGAGGCTCGGTTCGCTTGAGGTGAATGCTGAGGCTGCTGGTCTCGGCCAGTCGCTTGAGCTCGGTTTCGAGCTTTGCCAGCGCGTGCCAGTTGCCCGAGACGAGCAGCAGCATTGCGAACTCGGTTCCGAGACTCGCCATGCGGCTTTCACTTATGTTGCCACCGCACTCGCTGATCACGCGCGTCAGCTCGTGAACCATCCCCGTGCGGTCGCCACCGATCGCCGAAACGGC
>Ga0137415_10000098_pt1 | contig 67933 bp, 63 predicted proteins | sample CZODoug3_1_1_16f_FD_183082 | JGI IMG/M metagenome (GOLD analysis project Ga0137415, IMG submission 183082) | Vadose zone soil fungal communities from Angelo Coast Range Reserve, California, USA - CZODoug3_1_1_16fungal (Hybrid Assembly) | ecosystem: Environmental > Terrestrial > Soil > Vadose... | reverse complement strand
AACTTCGCTCTTTGCAGCCATCAGCGCTCCTTCATCTCCGTCATTGGGATGCGGCGTTGCGATCGTACACGATTCGACCGCCGACGATCGTGTAATCTATCTTCGCGCCACGGATCGTCTCCGGGGCGATTTTAGTCAGGTCCCGATCGATGATCACGACGTCGGCGAGCTTGCCCGGCGCCAGCGATCCCTTCTCGCGTTCCTCGAACGATGCGTAGGCGCCGCCGCCGGTGTAAGCGCGCAACGCATCTTCCACAGCGATTTTCTGTTCCGGAATCCAGCCGCCGGGATGCTTGTCGTCCAGCGTTCTTCTCGTAACCGCCGCATAAATGCCTTCGAGCGGGGTCGCGGGCGCGACCGGCCAGTCGCTTCCGAATGCCAGTCTCGCGCGCGTGTCTCTGAGAGCGCGAAACGCGTAGGTCGTTCTTGCGCGCGCGGGACCGATGACCTTTTCCGCCCAGCGCCCGTCGTCGATTGCGTGGTACGGTTGCATGCTCGGGATCACTCCCAGCTCGCCGAAACGTGGTATGTCCGGCGGTGCGATGTGCTGCGCATGCTCGATCCGGAAGCGCCGGTCGCGCGCGCCATTCTCGCGCTCCACCCGCTCGAAGATGCCGAGCTGAAGATTGATGGCGCGGTCACCGATAGCGTGTACGATGACGTGCAGATTCGCTTTGTCGGCGTTGGATGTCCATAAGTAGAGATTCTCCGGCGTATTGACGAGCAGTCCGCTGTCGCCTGGTGCATCGGTGAACGGCTGCATCATTGCCGCAGTGTGCGAGCCGAGTGACCCATCGACGAATCCCTTGAGTCCCCCGATGCGGAGCCAGGAATCTCCCCGTCCGCGCGCGGCTACGGTGTCGCGCAGTCGAGCCCACGTGGAAAGAGGCACAGCGGCGTAAATTCGCGTCCGCAATTTTCCAGCGGCGTGCGCGCGCTCGTAAACCGCGAGATCGGACCACGTTCCCATGTGGTCGACGGATGTGACGCCGCGCTCATTCGCGTAAGTCATCGCCGCATCGAGGGCGCGATCGAGGATCGCCGGATCCGGATCCGGCACCGACCGATCGATCAGCTCCTGCGCGTTGTCCTTGAAGATGCCGCTCGGTTGTCCGGAAGCGTCGCGGGTGATCGTGCCGCCCGCTACGTCGCCACCCGACATCGGCACTCCGGCGGCGCGCATCGCGGCAGAGTTGGCGAGCGCCATGTGGCCATCGAGACGGTTGACCCAGACGGGATTGTCAGGCGTGATTGAATCGATCCATGAGCGCTGCGGCAGGTCTCCGCCCCAGTTTTCATGATCCCAATCGCCGCCCGTGATCCAGGTTCCTCGGGGCACAGTCGCGGCGAAAGCCTTAATGCGCGCGATGAAGTCAGACGGAGTTCTCGCGTCGCGCAGCTGCACGGACGCGAGATTCATCCCGCCGGCCAGGAAGTGTACATGTGAATCGATGAATCCAGGGACGACCATGCCGCCATGCGCATCTATCACCTTCGTCTGGGGCGACACGCGGAGTCGAATCTCGGCTGTCGACCCGACGGCCGCGATCCGGTCGCCGCTCAGCGCGACGGCCTCGGCCCACGGTTTGTCCGGTTCGCCCGTCCAGACGATGCCGTTTACAATGGCGATGGTGACAGGGTGCTGATTGGTTGTCATCGACATCGCGCAGGCGAGGAAAAGGGCGCAGCTCGAGCGAGGCAGGTAAAAACGCACCGCCAAAAGCTAGCGAAAATCTTTCAGGTTGAGAGAGCTCTTCCGTGGAAATCAGTTTCCGCGATTCTGGCCGCGCGTCCTATAAAAGACGACACAAAGCAATAGGTGCCCTCAAATCCGCGCGCATCATGCGTTGATGAATCGAAAGAACCACAAACTGAGAAGGAACAATGAGACTGACAACACATCGAAGTGCGGTTATCGCGTTTGCGGCGATTGCGAGTCTGGTAATGGCAGCGAGAACTGCGGAAGCGCAGCTACCGAAGCTATCGGAGTTTCACCCGTCGCTTTACGGCTCGACCGAGCTCGACACGCGCCACAGTCAGTTTTATCTGCTCGGCGTGTACGTCGGCATTGGCGGGCTCGGGTGGTCGCCATATTTCAACGCCAACGCATACTCGCTTCACTACCGGCTGCTCCGTGACGTACCCGCCTCGGCGAGAACTCTTTCCGCAATTTCGCCGACCCTTGGGATGGCATATTCGGGTCGTAACAGCGGGGTGTCGTTCGGTGCAGGATATACGTGGGTTCAACATCCGGACGCTGGTGCGCCCGGAGCAGAAGGGGGCGGAAGCAACGGCGCCTCCGCCAGCCTTGGCGCATACAGTAGTGGAGCGGGCAGGCGCGCGATGCACACGCAGCTGCTGGCCAACTACAATTTCGGAAGTCAGTACGGGTGGGCGCGCGGTCGTGCGTCGGTCCCGTTTGGGCATTCAAGCAAGCACCCCGCGCGCATTGGCGCCGAGGTGGTCGGACAGGGTGGCGGAAAAGACCCGGCGAAGAGCAATTCCTTTCAGGCAGGGCCAACGCTCGAATACGGCTGGACTCCGCAGTTCAGAACGACGGGAGCAGTCGGATACAAGTCGGTTGGCGGTGCGCGCTTCGCAAGCAGAGAGTCTGCGCCTTATCTAAAGCTCGAGTTCTCGTATTCGCCGTAATCGACGAGGGCGTTTAGCGCGCCAGCATTTTCTCGAGCTGCCCCTTCACCTCTGACCACTCCTCGTCGAGGATGCTGTAGTAGATGCTGTCGCGGTAGCGTCCGGTCCACATCAGCGTGTGCTTCCGAAGAATCCCCTCCTCTTTCGCTCCGATGCGTAGCATTGCCTTGCGCGATGGCGCGTTCAGGACGTCGGTCTTGAGCTCGACTCTGACGCAGCGAAGCTTCTCGAATGCGTACTTCAGCATCAGATACTTCGCTTCAGTGTTGACGACCGTCCGCTGCCACCGACGTGCGAGCCATGTCCAACCGATCTCGATGCGGCGGTTGGCGGCATCGTAGTTACCGAAACGAGTGCTTCCGACAACTCGTCCCGAGGATCGCTCGATCGTGACGAAGGGTAGACTCGTTCCATCGCGCTGGAGCGCGAGCGCGGAGTCGATGTAGCTTCGCATCTCCCCGGCGGTCCGAATCATGACGATCGTAAGACGCCAGATCTCCGGATCGAGTCCGACTTCAATGAGCTGCGCGTGGTGATCGAGCGTCATCGGCTCGAGACGCACGAAACTCCCTTCGAGAACTACCGGCTCGAGGCCGGAGCTTGCTCGCGACACTCAGCTCACGGGAGGAACTGGAGCAGGCGGAGCGGGCGGAGTCAGCGGAACCACCGGGTGCTTCAGATGGAATCCGGTCGCCTCCTGATACGCCCGCGCGACCGCCAACAGCTTGGGCTCCTCAAACAGTGGGCCCAGGAACGTGAGCGAAACGGGAGTGCCATCGTCACGAAACCCGTTCGGCAGGATTACGGCGGGATGTCCGGTGAGATTCGTGGCGACGAGCTGCGAGAGGTTCGCGGCACCGGTGGGAGTCACGATCACATCGACCGTGCGCATGAGATCGTCCCACTTCTGAATCGCGATGGAGCGCAGACGATTGGCGTTGACATAGTCCACGGCGGGAATGAAGCGCGACGTCCGGAACGAGTTCGGCCAGTCGAACTTCCCCTGCTGAACGAGCTCATTGTCGCGATTCGATCTGGTGAGGTCATCGAATGCCGCAGCGGCTTCCGCGCTCAGGATGATGCGCATGGCATCGTACGGAACATCCGGTAGATCGACAGGAATCAGATTGATCCCCAGCCGCTTGAATACATCGAGGGCTGCGTCGTCGAATTGTTTCGTCGCGTGCAATGTCCGTTTGGCATCTGTCGGGTCTATCTGCGGTGTGTCGAACGCCGACTTCACGTATCCTAAGCGCAACCGTTTCGGCGAGAGGTGCGCATCCCAGTGATACGCTGCTGAAATGACACTCTTGTCCTGACCGTCGGGTCCGTAGATCGCATCGAGCACGATCGCGCAGTCCTCGACGCTCCTGCAGATGGGACCGAGCTTGTCCATCGTCCATGAGAGCGCCATCGCGCCGGTTCGCGGCACCCGGCCAAATGTGGGCCTGAGCCCCGTTGTCCCGCAGCGCGTCGATGGAGAGGAAATCGATCCGAGCGTCTCGCTCCCGATGGCGAACCCGACGAGTCCCGCGGCCGTCGCGGACGCAGGACCAGCCGACGATCCGCTGGAGCCCTGATCGACTTTCCACGGATTTTTAGTCGTTGCGCCGAACCAGATGTCGCCCTGCGCGAGTTCACCCAGCGTCAGCTTGGCGACGAGCACGGCACCGGCCGCGTCGAGCCGCTGCACTACGGTGGCATCGGCATCGATCACCTGCTCCTTAAACGGGCCGGCCCCCCATGTGGTCTTGTAACCGCGAACGGCGAGGAGATCTTTCGCGCCCCACGGAATCCCGTGCAGCGGACCACGGTATTTGCCACCTCTGATCTCGGCGTCGGCGGCATGCGCCTGAGCGAACGCGCGGTCCTCCGTAAGTGAGATCACGCATCTCAAAACCGGATCGTACTTCTTGAGTCGCGCGAGATACATCTGCGTCAGCTGAACGGAAGTGACACGCTTGCGACGTACCAACTCTGACAATTCGGTCACCGGGAGGAACGCAAGATCGTCGAGGTCGGCCGGAACAGCGCGATGAGCGACCTTGCTTCTCACCATCGGCCGGCGCGCTTCGGGCGCGATCTTTTTCCCCTGAGGCAGCGGGTCGAATACGATCGCGGGACTCACCGAATTCGGCAGCGCGACCTTGTGAAGAGCCTCGATTCTTTGTTCCTGCTGCTTGAGACCATCGAGCATCAGCTCCCGCTCGGCCGGATCGAAGTGGATTCCCGCCACTTCCTCTGCGTTGGCGATGGTGTCCACGGTGATCTCCGCGCCGGCCGCAAGCTTCGCCCAGAGCACGCCGGGGAAGAGGGTCGAGCTGAGGCCGACGCCCGCGAAGTAGCCCATGAAATGGCGTCGATCCAAAGACGGACTCACGCTCATAACTCCTCGTCTCTACGGATTCTTAGTATCTGCAACTGAACAGGCGAGAGGTCTCAGTAGGTAAGTTGCGAGTGTATTAGTTCACTACGCCCTGACTTTACTACTGGCGTTATAGCACAGGCAGTTGCTAACGCGCCACCGGGATAAGTCGGGGCGTAGTGAACTAACAGACTGCGATCTTTGCTACTGGGACCTCCCGCCTATTCAGTTGCATTTGTCTCTTTCTCCAAAGTTACAGCCGGGTTAGCTGACTTGCGATTTGGAGAACGCGGGCTCGCCGTCGAACTCCTGTAGCTTCTCGATGTGCATCCAGCGGTGCCGGGCGCCGATTGTGCCGAGCAGTGCGAGAATCTCGACGTCGCCAAGAATCGTCTCCGGGTCGCGGAGCACGAATCTGCACCGGAAATGATCTACGAGCGATATGCGCCGTCCACTCGATGGAAAAACCATCGCCCCGCGATTCGTGATCATCTGGAGCTTGAGCGGGGATGGCTTGGCCAACAGCTCCATGGCTGCCGCCAATTTCACCGGATCGAGATCAGTCTCTATATAAACATCGAGCCCGATCAGACGCCGGACTTTGGCGGGGACGACATTCACCCCAAGCTGTGATGGGGGAAGATCGACCTTCCGGTAATCCTTGGTCGGACTGACCTTCGAGCGCTTCCCGAGGTTGGTGATGACAGCCTGAGTGAACTCGGTCGTCGTCGCCGGCTTGTCCACGCCGATCATATCGCTGGTGCGGAGTCCCCCCTCGAGCGTCACGAGGACCGCCTGCTCGACATCGTTCGCTGCTTTTCCTTCGTCGATCTGGCGCAGCATCATCGCCGCGCTAAGGATGAGCGCCGTCGGATTTGCCTTGTTCTTTCCGGCGATGTCCGGCGCGGAGCCGTGGACCGCCTCGAAGATGGAAACGTCGTTGCCGATGTTCGCCGAGGGGGCGAAGCCGAGACCGCCGGTGAGGCCGGAGGTGAGGTCGCTCAGGATGTCACCGTTCATGTTGGTCGTGACGATGACATCGAACTGCTCGGGCCGCATTGCGAGCTGATGGGCGCAGTTGTCGATCAGGATGTGCTTCGACGTTATTGATGGATACTGCGGCGCAAACTCCTCGAAGGTGCGCTGCAGCAGACCCTCGGTGAGCTTCATGATGTTCGACTTCGTTGCGCAATGAACCGCCTGGCGTCCCTCGGCGAGCGCGAACGCAAATGCGAGCTTGACGATCTTCTCGCATCCTTCGCGCGAGATCAGCTTGAGACCCTCCGCCACGCCGGGCGTCTGCATGTACTCGATGCCCGCGTACAAATCCTCGATGTTCTCGCGGACGATCACGATGTCGAGCATGCGGCCGGTGAAGGCGGTCTGCACTCCTGGCAGCTCACGGACCGGCCGGATGTTGCCGTACGTCTCGAACAGGGTGCGAAGTGTGACGTTGGCGCTTCTGTTGCCGTGGCCGATCGGTGTCTCGAGGGGACCCTTGAGCACGACACGGGTGCGCTCTATCGACTCGATCGTTTCCTTCGGGATTCCGGTGACGATCCCCTTTTTGAACGCCCGCGCGCCTGCCTCGCATTTCTCGAACTCGACAGCGACGCCGGTAGCCTTTATGATCTCGAGGGCTGATTCAACGACTTCCGGGCCGATTCCATCGCCCGACAGTACAGTTATCTTTCGTCTTGCTGGTGTCATCAGAGGAAGTTAATCCCTCTCTGAAGTCGTCATGCAGCGCGCGTAGCTCAGTTGGATAGAGCGTCGGCCTCCGGAGCCGAAGGTCGTGGGTTCGAGTCCCGCCGCGCGCACTCCTCGCTCCGTGTGCCTTTTGGATTCGGGATCGCGGCGCCGGTCAGTCGGGAGGGATCCTCTCCGGCGCTAACGCTCGCTTTCCCCGCCCGCACGCTTGCGCTTAGCGGGCACCCGAAGCCCCTAACTACGCTCCCTCGCTCCGCTCGGTCGCGGGTCTCCTCGTCGCGCTCGCTTTGCAAGCGCCTACGAGGACCCCCCCTCCTTCCCTGTCCGGCATCGTGTGTCCGCGTCCGGCACGTTTGCAGTGCGACGGGTGAGCGTCACGAATTCATCCAGCGCGTCACCTTCACTGGGGAGCTCGCCTTTCATCGTTCAGGGTGTCTCGCGAGGTACAGAACTCCGCCCAACCAGGCACACGGCAAGGCAGTGAGCGCGATCGCGATCGGGTACCATATCGGACCCAGGTTCAACGGGATCGCGGCAATCAAACCGACAATGGCCAATAAGAGCCCAATACTTCCAGCTGCCCACACATGACGCATGGGCGCATAGGGGGCATACTTCGCGGTTATGTACATTCCAAGGACGGTGTAGACGATCCGATAGGATAGCGCCAGAAGATTCAGGCCCGGCTGGTACATCGGCTGACCCCAGGGTGGATAAACCTTGAGCACGTGAAGTATCTGGTCAGTACCGAGTGAAAGAACTACAACCGTGACAAAACCCAGGAACACCGCGAACACGCTTCGCCCAAGACGGCGGGGCTGTCCACCTGCTGTTGTCGTTGGAGTTGTCATTTGACTTTCCGAGCAGGCATCGCGGCCAACACCTCGGCAAGCTTGTCGTAGCTCTGCGCCACGCCGGTTTCCATCGGGGATTTGAGGACACCGTCGCGAGCTTCCTTGGACGCGTACCGCACCGTCGTCGTGACCGTCGTCTTGCCGCCATTCTCAGCGAAGACGGTCGTGTCCTGCGCGTCGCCCGGATACCATGGGTCGTCGAACTCTTCTGTGACGACCAGCCGTTCAGGCCGCACGATCTGGCGGAAGACGCCGCCCATCGCCATTTCCTTTCCGTCTTTTCCGCGCCACACATAGCGATACTTGCCGCCCACCCTGAGATCGACTTCGCATACGGCGAACGACCAGTTTCCGAATACTCCGAGCCAGCGCTTGAGCAGCTCGGGCTTGGTCCACGCATCGAACACGAGGTCGCGCGGGGCATCGAAGACGCGTGTCATCGCGATCTCCCGGTCCGACGGGGTGGTGATCTTCAACTTTCCGACATTCTTCTCTTTTCCAGCGTCCTTTACCGCGTTTTTCATGGTGTGATCTCCTCTATCGTTTGGTAGACCTGCGTTTCTTCTGCCTGGTCTTCAGCTCTTCGAGCAGTGCGTCGAGGCGCTGGTAATTGCCCTCCCAGAACTCGCGGTAACGCTCGAGCCATTCGGTGGCCTCCGCGAGCGGCTTCGCCTCCAGCTGTCGTGGGCGCCGCTGCGCGTCGCGGCCGCGCGAAACGAGGCCGGCGCGCTCCAGCACTTTGAGATGCTTCGAGATGGCCGGCTGACTCATCGCGAACGGCTCCGCCAGCTCCGTTACCGATAACTGGCCCGCCGCGAGCCGGCTGAGAATGGCGCGTCTGGTCGGATCCGCGAGCGCCGCAAATGTGGCGTTCAGATGTCTATCCCCAACCCCTATGGCGACCATCCATAACCTCCATGTTGTATAACCAATAGGTAATGTACAACCATACCCATGTCAAGCCAGCGCGGCCAAATCGTGCGCGCGCAAAGGAGTCGAGGGCGTGCGGTTGGCCGCAACAATCAGCAATTCGAAGCGGAGTGCGGTTAAAGATCCACATGGGAGAGACGGGGTGTCCTCGTAGGCGGCGTCTCGCGTAGCAAGAGACTCGCGCTGATAAACCGGGATCCATAACGCCGCTAGAAACGAGCGAGGCTCGATGCGTGTAAGCGAGCTAGCCGCCGGAGAGGATACCCCGCCTCGACCCCCACGGGGATGCGGAGGAAATGCACACGCTGAGAACTACGCCGATTTGAGCGCTTGACCCACTTGAGTCAATGACTGCCGCGCGTCCCCGAACAACATTCTCGTGTTGTCATTATAAAAAAGCGCGTTTTCGATTCCGGCGAAGCCATGGCCCATGCTGCGCTTGAGGACGATCACGTTGCGCGCCCGATCCACATCCAGAATCGGCATCCCGTAAATCGGACTCGACGGATCGTCGCGCGCGGCCGGGTTCACCACGTCGTTCGCGCCCACTACGAGCACCACATCGGTCTGCGGGAATTCGCCGTTCACCTGGTCCATCTCCAGCAGCTGATCGTACGGCACGTTCGCCTCGGCCAGGAGGACGTTCATGTGTCCGGGCATCCGACCCGCGACCGGATGAATGGCGTACTTCACATCGACGCCGCGCTTCTCGAGATCGGTGGCGAGCTCTCTGACCGTGTGCTGCGCTTCGGCGACCGCAAGACCGTATCCCGGCACTATCACGACGCTCCTGGCGTAGGCGAGTGCGATCGCCGTGTCCTCTGGGGTCGTCTGTTTCACCGTGCGACCGACCGCGCTGGAGGTTGCGGCCGTATCATTGGTCGCCGCCCCAAACGCTCCGAACAGAACGTTGCCCACCGATCGATTCATCGCGGTGCTCATGAGCAGCGTGAGGAGTGTGCCGGACGCCCCGACGAGAACTCCTGCCACCACCAGCATCTGGTTGTGAAGCACAAATCCGGTGAGAGCCGCCGCGAGCCCGGTGAGAGAGTTCAGGATCGAGATCACGACCGGCATGTCTCCGCCACCGATCGGTAACACGAACATCGCGCCAAGCACCAGCGCCGCTCCGAAGAGCGCCCAGAGTGCGCCGGAGCCACCACCGCCGATGACGACAAACCCACCGAGCGCCAGCACGGAGAGCAGAATGAGCGCGTTGATCACGCGCTGCAGCGGAAACTGGAGTGGTCTACCGGGAAGGATCTCCTGAAGCTTTCCAAACGCGACGATGCTTCCGGTGAACGAGATCGCGCCGATGGCGGTGCCGAGGACGATCGATATCGCCTCGCCCATTCCGATCGACTCGCCCGCTTGAGTCAGCCGGAGAAATTCAGCCACCGACACGAGTGCTGCCGTTGCTCCGCCCATGCCGTTGAAGAGCGCGACCATTTGCGGCATCGCGGTCATCTGAACGGTCCGCGCAAAGTAGATCCCTATCACCGCGCCGATCAGAGTTCCGATCGCGATCGTCCAGAACGAAACGATTTGCCGGTCGAGCAGTGTGACGCCGAGCGCTATCGCCATTCCGATGGCGGCGAGTCGGTTGCCGGATCGCGCCGTAGACGGCGAGCTCAGGTGCTTGAGGCCGAAGATGAACAGAACCGCGGCGACTATGTAACTCACGGCTATGACGGAGCCGCGGACATCAAGCATCCTTCTTTTCTCCCGGCACGGTCTCGCGCTTCTTGAACATCTCGAGCATTCGGTCGGTCACCACGAACCCGCCGAAGACGTTCGCCGCGCCGAATACGACGGCGATGAATCCCAGCGTGTGAAGCAGCGGAGTGTCGGCAGAGCCGGCGACGAGGAAAGCGCCCAGCACCACGATGCCGTGGATCGCATTCGTGCCCGACATGAGGGGCGTGTGCAGCACCGAGGGGACGCGGCTGATCACTTCGAAGCCCACGAAGATCGCCATTATGAAGACGTAAATTCCGAGAATCAGCTCCTGGCTCACTTTGCGGTCCCTATGGTGGATGGTTTGAGCGGCGCCATGCCAAGTCGCTTGCGCGTCGGCTCATGCCTTACTTGCCCGTCCGCGGTGACGGTGACGGCATCGATGATGTCGTCGCTGAAATTCAGATTGAGCTCGCCCTTCGGGGCGAGCAGCGTTACGAGAGCGGAGATGTTCTTCGCGTACATCTGACTGGCGTGATAAGCCAGCTCGCTCGAGATATGGAGCGGCGCGATGATCGTGACGTCGTGCCTTACCACCGTTTCTCCCGGCACGCTGAGCTCGCAGTTGCCTCCCTGCTCCCCGGCGAGGTCGACGATCACCGAACCCGGGCGCATGGCCCTCACCGTTTCCGCGCTAACGAGCATTGGCGCCGGCTTCCCCGGGACGAGCGCGGTGGTGATGATCACGTCCGCCTGCAATGCACGGTTGTGGATCAGCTCCTTCTCGCGGCGGATGTGCAGCTCGCTAAGCTCCCTGGCGTAGCCGCCGGCGTCCTGGGCGTCTTCGACGTGAACATCGAGCTCGACGAACGTTGCGCCCAGACTCTGCACCTGCTCCTTGACGACGGGCCGGGTGTCGAATGCCTCGACTACGGCACCGATGCGCCGCGCTGTCGCGATCGCCTGCAGTCCAGCAACTCCAGCGCCGATTACGAGCACACGCGCGGGACGCACCGTTCCCGCCGCGGTCATTAGCATGGGGAAAAACTTTTGAAGAGCGTTGGCCGCGAGGAGCACTGCCTTGTAACCGGCAACAGTGCTTTGTGACGACAGCGCATCCATCATCTGGGCGCGCGTTGTCCGCGGAACGAGCTCCATACTGCAGGATATGATCTGGCGCTCGGCCAGCTGCTGAAAGAGCGCCGGATCGCCGGAAGGCTGGAGCAAACCGATGAGGACCGTGCCTTCGGTGAGCATGTCCAGTTCGGCCTCGCCACTGGATTCCTCGCGTCCGGGGCGCTGGACCTTCAGAATCATCTTGGCGGTCGAATAGATCTCTCTGGCCGTCTCGACAAGCGCGCAACCGACGGCGCGATACGCGTCGTCGATAAAACCGGCTCGCAATCCGGCGTCGTGCTCGATCACCACCCGATGACCTGCGCGCGTGAGCTGGGGCACCACTTCCGGCACGAGCGCGACACGTCTTTCACCGCTCGCAATTTCTCGCGGGACGCCGATCAGCATTCAGTAGCGTTATTGGCCGACATGTATGCGCCATAAGATAAGCGCTCCCGATAACTCGTGTTTATATTCGCTCAATGCCCCGCCAACTTCATTGGAGAGAGCTGACCGGCGGTATGATTGCCGCAGCCGTGATCGCGGCGTTGACCATCGCCGTTCTGCTGTTCGCACGCGTGGGTGGGCTTCACGGCAAGAAAGTGACCTTGTACGTCGTGACCGGTGAGGCACCCGGTGTCCTTGCCGGTACCGATGTGTGGCTTGCCGGCAAGAAGGAGGGGGAGGTCAAGGATATCTCCTTCCGTCCCGCCACGGTCCCGGGATTGGAGCGGATTCTGATCAGGACGGAATTCCTGAAGGAGGCACTCCCGAGCGTGCGGCGGGATTCGTACGCGCGGATAAAATCCGGCGGCGGGAGTCTGATCGGTGCTCCGGTCGTATACATATCGTCGGGGACTTTAGCGTCGCCTCCGCTGCGCGATGGCGACACCGTTCACGCCCGACCACCCGCCGCACCTCCCGATCTCGCTGAAGATGTGGGGGCGCTCGGCCCCGCGTTCGCAAAGCTCGGCTCGCAAACCAGGCAACTGAGCGCCAACATCAGCCGACCGATCGGCACGATCGGCAGCTACCGCGAGGAGGGACTCCCCGATTTGGCGGATGTGAGCGCCGGCATGTCGAGCGTGCGCGCGAGAGTGACTCGGGGAAACGGCACGATCACCCGGGCGATGCGCGGCGATCTTCAAGTGCGGGCTTCACGTGCTATGGCGGCAGCTGATTCCATTAAGACTCTGGTCGCGTCGAACAAAGGAAACATCGGTCGCTTCAGGCGCGACACGACGCTCGTCACCAACGCGAATCACATCCTCGCGGAGGTCGACACATTGCGGTCTCTGCTCTCGAATCCCGTCGGCGCCATTGCCGCCGCTCATCCGGACAGCGCTCTTACGCGGCAGCTGGATCGCACCCATGTGCTGCTCGCTTCACTCATCAGAGACGTCAAGACCAATCCGATGCGCTACATCAGATTCTGACTTGACCGCATTTTTCGCCACCGTTAGCTTCGATGTGAATCACGCGCGTTGACGCGCCGCCCTCCTTCTCCCCTCCGCTAGCACCTCAGCAACCGATCCCCACCAGTCTTCCGAGCTCCATCGAGCTCGGAGTTTTCAGCAAGCTCCTACCTTTTTTCTCTCCCTCCCCCACCGCGTGGATATCGCCGAGTTAAAGCGAAAATCCGTGTCCGAGCTCCAGGAGATGGCCGACGGGCTCAAGATTGACGGCTCCTCGGGTCTCCGGAAGCAGGATCTCATCTTCCAGATCGAGCAGAATCTGCTCGATACCGACATCATGTTGCACGGTGATGGCGTACTGGAGATTCTGCCCGAGGGGTACGGGTTTCTGCGGAGCCAGGACTGGAGCTACCTCCCGGGGCCGGACGACATCTACGTCTCACCGTCGCAGATAAAGCGATTCGGCTTGAGAACGGGCGACGAGGTCCGTGGACAGGTACGGCCGCCCAAGCCGTGGGAACGGTACCTCGCGCTGCTCAAGGTCGAGAGCGTCAACGCGGAAGATCCCGAGAAGGCCAAGGATCGCGTTCCGTTCGACAACCTGCGCCCGCAGTATCCCGATGAGAGACTCCGGCTCGAGACGAAGGACGGCGATCTCAGCATGCGCGTCGTCGACATCATGGCACCGATTGGCAAAGGTCAGCGCGGCATCATCGTGTCCCCCCCGCGCGCGGGAAAGACAATCCTGCTTCACAAGATGGCCAACGCGATCGCCGAGAATCATCCGGAGGTCACGATCATCGTGCTGCTGATCGACGAGCGGCCCGAGGAAGTGACCGAGATGATCGCAAGCACTACGCGCGCGGAGGTCGTGAGCTCGACGTTCGACGAGGGCGCCGCGCGTCACGTTCAGGTGTCGGACATGGTTCTGGAAAAGGCGAAGCGGCTGGTCGAGCACGGCAAGGACGTGGTGATTCTCCTGGATTCGCTCACCCGATTTGCGCGCGCGCACAACACGGTCGCGCCGCAGTCTGGAAAGATTCTCTCCGGTGGTGTCGACGCCAGCGCGCTCCACAAGCCCAAACGGTTCTTCGGGTCAGCGCGCAACATCGAGGGGGGTGGCTCACTCACGATCGTCGCGACGGCGTTGACCGAGACCGGCTCGCGCATGGACGATGTGATTTTCGAGGAGTTCAAGGGCACCGGGAACATGGAGCTCGTGCTCGATCGCAAGATCGCCGACCGGCGCATTTATCCGGCAATCGACATCTTCAGATCAGGCACGAGAAAGGAGGAGCTGCTCCTCAGCCAGGCGGAGATCAACCGCGTGATCCTGCTTCGTCAATTCCTTGCCGACATGCCGGAAGCCGAGGCGATCGAGTTCCTTCTCCGCCAGATGGCGAAGTCGAAAAACAACAAGGAATTCTTCACCCAGATGGCGCAGGGTTAGACCCGGGTGAACGCCGCCCTCGCTCGGTTTCTCGCGGTGGATTACGGCCGCAAGCGAATCGGCCTCGCAATCAGCGATCCCCTCGGGATGATCGCCTCCCCGGCGGGGTTTATAGAGCGGCGAGAGGGCAAAAGACCACCAATCACAAAAATTGTCGCGAGAGCCACCGAGCTGGATGCTCGGGGGTACTTATTAGGGCTTCCGCTCGACGGAGAGGGCAACGAGACGCCATGGACGGCGGAAGTGCGTGCTTTGGGGGCAGAAATCGCGAAACGTACTGGCATGCCCGTTCGTTTCTTAGATGAACGGTTCACCACGGCGGTAGCCTTGCGCACAGTCAAAGAAATGGGAGAATCCACCCGCGGCAGGAAGGGCGATGTAGATTCGCTCGCGGCCACGATTCTGCTACAACGAGCCCTTAATGTTCCGAGCTGATCGGCGCTCCGCGCTCGTCGCGGCGTGTCTGTTTGCGCTTGCGTGCGCGGGTCAGCCGCACGGAGCGGCGACGCGCGTGATCATTCCCCGCGGCGCCAGCTTTGCACAGGCGGCAGACTCTCTGGCGCGGACGGGGCTCGTTGGTTCGCCGAGGATGTTCCGACTGTACGGTCGACTCACCGGCGGAGATCGCAACATCAAGCCCGGTACGTATCTCCTGAAGCATGGTACGCCGTGGAAGGACATCGTCAGCGCGCTCAATGGCGGGCACGGGCTCGTCAACACGATCACGATCCCCGAGGGTTACAGCCTCTCGCAGATCACGCCGCTTCTGGCACGAACGCTCAAAGTGCCGGCTGATTCGGTGGATGCCGCCGTTCGCGACACCGCACTGCTGGCAAGACTCGACATCCCGAATAAGACAGTCGAAGGCTATGTCTTTCCAGATACGTACGCGTTCCCACTCGGAACCACGGCGCGGCAGGCCGTGCGCGAGATGGTCTACGCATTCGAGCGCCGCTGGAGACCCGATTGGGACTCGAGCCTGGTGGAACTCAAGATCAATCGCAACGATCTTGTGACAATGGCATCCATCGTCGAAAGAGAAGCCCGACTGCCTGAAGAGCGCCCCGTCATCGCCGCGGTCTACTACAATCGGCTGCGCAGGGGAATGCTGCTACAGGCGGATCCAACGATTCAATACGCGCTCGGTCATCACGTCGGACGAGTGCTATACAAAGATCTCGCCATCGAGTCGCCGTACAACACCTACATACACAAAGGCCTTCCCCCGGGACCCGTGGCCTCTCCGGGCGTAGCGAGCCTTGCAGCCGCTGCGAATCCGGCGAATGTCCCGTACCTGTATTTCGTCGCGAGTAAGGATGGCCACCACGAATTCCGCATGACGCTCGACGAGCACACGACAGCCGTCAGGCAGATACGCGCCACGATGCCGGCCAAGAAGCCGGCACCTCGGATGCTGGCCATGGCCTCGACACCCGGTCGGAGCGAAGCCAGTCGACCGACGAGGATCTCTTCGCGTGCCCCGAGCAAGACTGCGGTGAAAGCGGCGAGCAAGTCGATCTCCAAGCCCGCCAAATCAACGCCGAACAAGGCTACCAGCCACACATCGAGCACGAAAAAGCGCGCTTCCAGCAGGACGACGGTCACAAGCAGATAGCGCGATATGCTCGACCCGAAGATCCTGCGTCTGGTCGCCATTACGGATGACGCCGAGGATCGGCGAGCAACGTTGACTGACAGGGTCGCGGCGGCAGTTCGAGGCGGCGCCACGAGCGTCCAGGTGAGGCTCAAGGCCGCGACGCCACGGGAAGTGGTCGAGATAACGCGATCGATCATGAGCAGAGTATCGGTGCCGGTCATCGTCAACGACCGCGCCGACATCGCCCTCGCTGCTGGTGCAGCCGGCGTTCACGTGGGCGAAGCGGATCTTCCCGTAGCGGCGATTCGCAGATTTGCGCCGGCGAATTTCATAATCGGAGCATCACTCGGGAGCGACGCCGAGCTGCCGAACGCGAAGGATGCCGATTACGTCGGCATCGGTCCCGTCTACGGCTCGGATTCGAAGAGCGACGCCGGCTCGGCGATTGGTGTCGCGGAATTCAAGCGACTCGCGGCGCTGGTGGAACACCCCGCGCTGGCGGTGGGCGGGATAACCGCCGACCGCGCGCTTCAGATCACAGTCGCCGGAGCGGCAGGAGTCGCTGTCATCAACGCGATATTCAAGGCTGACGATCCGGAGAGCGCGACCCGAGCGATCGCGGCTGCCATCGGAAAGTGATGTCGGGCGCGCGCTGACTCTCTCCGTGCCGCCTGTTTGCACGCTTCGTCCGCGGCATGTTCGCCTCTCGCATGGCGTTCTCGATTTTCGTGCGCACGGGGGGACTGAGAAAGAGATCGACCAGCTCGGGGTCGAACTGCGTTCCTTTCCCTTCGCCGATCGCGCCCATGGCTTCCCTGAAACTGCGAGCGTGGCTGTAGCGGCGTCGGTGAGTGATTGCGTCGAAGCTGTCCGCGATCGAGACGACGCGGGCAGTTAGCGGAATTCTCTTCCCCTTGAGTCCGCGCGGATAACCGGTTCCGTCCCAGCGCTCGTGGTGCGCAAGAACTCCCTTCGGCAAGTCCGGATAGAACGGACTGAGCGGCGCGAGCACGTCGGCTCCGCGCTGAGGGTGCGTCATCACGGCTCTTCGTTCTTCCGGCGTGAGCTTGCGAGGGTCGTGAAAAATGTCCGTCAAGGCTCCGTGGAGCTTGCCGATATCGTGAAAAAGTGCCACCCGCTCGACGCTGTGGAGGGTCCGCTCTTCGAGATCGGCTGCTTCACCAAGTATGAGCGCGTACGTCGCGACGCGGCGGACGTGGGCGCCGGTATCAGCGTCATTGGCATCGATCGCGTTGAGTAGCGTTTCCAGCGTGGCCGCGCTCAACCGTTCGGCCAGGGTGCGCATCCTGTGCTCGCGGAAGAGCAGCCCGGTCGCGGCCGCGCCAGCCGAGAGTTTTAGGATGTCCCTCATGTTAGATCCTTGCGCAAGAACTGTACGGGTTCGCGGCTTCCTAGTCTGATGGCATCAGTCGTCCTAAACATGCACAAAACCAAAGCAGGGAGCGGTGAGCTTTGCAGCTGTTAGGCCGGGAGCTTTTCCGTCGGAATCAGGAACTACGATTCGGGAATGTGCTCTGCGAATGCTCGTCGAGGATCGCGCGATCTGAAACCCGAGCGCACTTCGAACGCCAGTATAAAGCTCCCGGCCTATCGGCTGCAAGGCTAACGGCTCCGTGCTTAGGTATTCGTCCGGCCAGTTAGCGCCTGAGAGTGTGAACAATGGATCGTTACATTGACGCATGACTGTTGCGCGCGTGAATGCCAAAGGTGCACGGCGGTGGATGAGCGGGCATCCCTGGATCTATCGCACGGACGTGACGGAGCGGCCAATGATGGACGCCGGTGCGGTTCTCGTTCACGACAGTCGCGGCAAGCCAATCGGGTGGGCGCTCTGGAGTCCGCTCTCGGAGATCTCGCTGCGGCTGCTCGATCGCAATCCCGACGCGGTGATCGACCAGGCGTGGTGGGACGAGCGAATCGCATCCGCAATCGCGCGACGGGTGCCTCTCGAAGATCACACCAACGCAATCCGCCTCGTGCACGGCGAGGCCGATGGATGTCCGTCGCTCGTCTGCGACCGCTACGACGAGTGGCTCGTTGTGCAGTTCATGAGTGCCGGGCTCGAGCGATTCAGAGCGGAGATACTCGCGTCGCTGCGCTCGCTGGAAGAGCCTGAAGGAATCCTGGCGCGCAACGACGTGCCGCTGCGCGCGAAAGAGGGATTGCCGCGGGAGACGGCAGTTCTGCACGGCGACGTCCCGCGTGAGATCGAAGTGCATGAGTACGGCGTCAAGTTCCTGGCCGCACCCTGGACCGGGCAGAAGACGGGCGCGTTCCTCGACCAGAGAGAAAACAGACACTTCGTCGGGACCGTGGCGCGGGGCAGAGCACTCGATTGTTTCAGCTACCACGGATCGTTCGCGTTGCATCTGGCAAAAAAAGCAACCCACGTAACGGCGCTCGATTCCTCGGGTCCTGCCCTTGTCAGAGCCGCCGAGAACGCGGCGCGCAATTCGCTCGACAACATCTCATTCGTCGAGGCGAACGCGTTCGATTATCTGCGCGAGAAGGAGCGCGAAGGCATCACTTTCGACACGATCGTTCTCGATCCACCGGCTTTCGCCAAAACCCGGGCCGCACTGCCGGGAGCGATACGCGGTTACAAGGACATCAATCTTCGCGCGATTCGTTTGTTGGCTCCAGGCGGGCTGCTGTACACCGCGAGCTGCAGCTTTCATCTGACCCGTCCGCTTTTTCAGGAGATGCTGCAGGATGCGGCCGCGGACAGCGGTAGGCGCGTCGCAATCCGGGCGCTCACGGGTCAGCCGCTCGATCATCCCGAGGTGCTCTCGATCCCTGAGACGGGATACATCAAGGGCGCGCTGCTCGAGGTTATGGATTAGAGCAGACTCGTAGCCGCTGCGAATAGCCTCCCGAATGCTGAAGCAGGGAGCCGTTAGCTTTGCAGCGAATATGCTGGGAGCTTTCACCCGCGCTGGCAGGAGGGGCAGAAGTACGTGGAGCGTCCCGCCTGAATAATTCGCTTGATCGTTCCGCCACAGCGCCGGCATATCTTTCCCTCGCGATAGTAGACTGCGAACCGGCCGGCCTCCCGTTTGTCGGTGTAACGACCTGGTAGCTGCTTCTCCGGGCTCAGCACGAGGCGGATCGCATCGACGAGTCTTTGCAGTTTTGCCCGACTTACCTTGGACGCTGATTTGCGCGGATTCAGCTCGGCCTCCCACAATGCTTCAGCCGCGTAGATGTTGCCCAGCCCCGCGACCACTGATTGATCCATAAGGGCAGGCTTGATGGCGATCTTCTTTCGCTTGAGCGCTGCTCGCAAATAATCCGCATCGAGCGAGGGGTCGCTGGCCTCCCGGCCAAGTTTCGGCAGGGATGACGTGCCATTCTTGTCGAGTGTGATCGAGGAGAGCGCGCGACGATCAATCAGCGAGATGCGAGTCTCGTCGACGAGTTCGATGACGGCGCGCGCGAAGCGGTCCAGCGGTTCCGCGGTTGTGCCGACTTCCCAATCGCCGTTCATACGGAAATGCACTATGAGGGTGTCGCCGCTGTCGAGATGGAGGAGCTGGTGCTTCCCCCGTCGCTCGATGCTCTCGATCCGCTTCCCCTTCGCGGCGCGGGATTTCGCCGGTGACAACTTGCGCTTGAGTGCCGGATGGATCGCCCTCACTGAGGCGATCGTTTTTCCGAGAGCCGCGCGCGTGAGCTGCTGTGCTGCCTTCTCAACCTCAGGAAGTTCCGGCATTCAACCCGCGGTCGGCATACTACGCGAGCATCCTTCCGATGGGGATCCTGAATGTGTCATCGTGGTCCTTGAGGGCATCCAACAGCTCTACCCCGGTGAACTTTCGCGCGTCATACGTGCAGAGCGCCACCACCGGAAAGCGGGGTACGATAAGCCGCTCGAAGCCGACCTCCAATTTGATCATTTGCTTCGCTGATACGTTCAGGCGAAGGCCCCACATGTCGCCTACGACACGGAACGACTCGACACCCTCATCCTCCGCCTTTTGCATCGCTGTCTGGAAGAAGCGGCACTGAGCTGCCGGAGTTTTCTGGTGCTCGCTCACAATGAGGCGGCCAGCCTTGATATCCGAGTCCAATGAAGACCGCCTTCGCTTCATCGCCTTCAGGACGACCCGTTGCACGCGTGACGGAGCCACGAGGAAGCAGACACTTCTCTTGCGCAGGCCTTGGAGCAGAAACGGAACGACGAGATCGAGACGGCCGGCATCAGTTCCGTAGATGCCGCATACGTGATTGCCGTGGATAGCAGAGACCGGCTCGTCACTCGACTCTTGCAGTTTTATTGAACCCCCTTTCCCGCCCGACGGGAGTTGCGCAGCAGCGGGCTGTTCCATGAATGCCAACAGGTCTGCGCGACGAAATCGGCGCTCGCGGCGCAGGCCGATGCGAAGGCAAGGCAGCGCGCCGGCATTCGTCCACCGGCGGAGCGATGTTTCGCTCACGTTCAGAAGCCGAGCGGCTTCGCTGATATCAAGTAGCTCAACGGTGTCGCTCAATCAGGGTCACCCAGGAGGTTTAGGCTGAGCCTTATAATGCGAGAGCCGCGCCATCAGCGGCTCCGTCGACGATTTACGCGAGCGCTCTCTCGAGAGGATAGCGAAAGATGTCGCGGTGTCCCTTCAGAGCATTCAGCAGCTCGACTCCGGAGAATCGCCGCGCGTCGTAAATGCATATGGTCACTACTGGATAATTTCGAGCGATGAGCCGGTCGTAGTCGGCCTCGTACTCGACCAACGATTCCTCGCTCGTCTTTGAGCGCATGCTCCACATATCACCGATCACCCGAAAGGACTGGGCACCTTCGGCGACTTTTTTGTCGAGAAGCGTGCGATAGTACTTGATCTGCGCCCGCGATCCGGCGTGGTACTCTGCCTGAATCAGATACCCCGCGTCGATATCGGCCTGAAGAGACGGGTGCCTTTTGTTCAGCTGCTTGAGAATCTCGTTGCGGACGCGGGGCTGACCCACGAGGAGGCAGACGCTCCCCTCATTGAGCCCGTTAAGGAGGAAGGGCACAGCGAGCGTGAGGCGACCGAGATCGGTGTCGTATATCCCGCACAGATGACCGCCGTGAGTAACAGTCACTGGTCCCTCTGACAGATCGGCGACTTTGCCCTCGCCACTGTCCCCTACGCGTTCCAAGCTGGCATCGACGACGTGCGCGAAGCGCGCTGCCATCTCCGATGTCTGGCCCTCGAGGAATCCGAGGAGATCCTCGCGCCGAAACCTTCGCTCTCGTCGCCGTCCCACGCGGAGACAGGCGAGGCGTCCGGAGTTGGTCCATCGCCTCAGCGAAGCCTCGCTGACGTTCAGAAACGCAGCTGCCTGGCCGATATCGAGCAGCTCGTTGGCATCAGCTATGTCCTGAGGCCTCAGGGGTTTACCCAATAGGCACCCCGCTCCAGTCGTTGTAACCTCACTGCCCGATGCCCCGTGCGGTCTGAACCTCTACCGACGGTAATAGGTCGGACATTGCCTAACAAAGTACAGCAAAGTATAATAAAGGCAAGGTAATTAACGGTCATTTTCAAATGGTCAAATGAACGGGGCCGCGCGGGTTTCCAGTGTTCCCGTTCCGGTACGCAAAAGTCGGGTGGCGTTGTGACTGCTGTTCGAAGTGTTTTCCCCACTACGGAAAAATCATTGCGGGTACTGATGCTGGAAAACAGCGAGGCCGACGCCGAACTGATAAAGCACGAGTTGAGCCGCGCAGGTCTGGCGCCCGTGACCAAACGCGTCGACTCCGAGGAAGCATTCGCTTCGGCTCTTCGTGAATTCGCTCCAGAATTGGTTCTCTCCGACCACTCCCTCACGCATTTCGACGCGCGTGCCGCGATCCGCCTTTTGCGGAAGCTCCGACCCACGACACCCCTCATCGTCGTCAGCGGTTCTCTCAACAACGAGAAAACCGTTGCGTCGGTTCGCGCCGGAGTAGAGGACGTAATCCTCAAGACCAATCTCAGCCGTCTCCCGGGCTCGATCTCACACGCAGTCGCGATCCGTCGCCCGTTGCACAAGCTGACTCCGCGCCAGATCGAGGTGCTGCGCATGGTCGCTGACGGACACCGGACGCGCGAGATAGCCTCCAGGCTCAAGCTCAGCGTCAAGACCGTTGAGAGTCATCGCGGCGAGGTGATGAAGCGCCTCGAGATGCACGACGTCGTCAGCCTCGTTCGGTACGCCCTCCGCGTCGGGCTGATATCGACGGACTAGAGTGAGAGGATCAGGCGATCGCCTGAAGATCACCTCCGTCCAACAGTTGAGCTCGGCGAATCAACACTTGCGGCTTGGGTCTGGTTATCTACTTTAAACACCTGGCTCAGCACGTGTCCTCTGCCCGACGCCATGACCCAACACAGTCCTCGCTCTCTCAAGTACGAGTACCAGCTTTACGTAGAGAACGAGATTGAGAATTACAAAGAGTCGGTGTCTCGCTCCGCCATTCTGAAGATTGGCGACGAAGCCGCAGCCGCTCTGCGCGCCGGTGAGCAGTTCGTCATGGACGAAATCCTCCTCTGGGCGGAAGTCGATCGCATAATCCGGAAGCGAATTCGCATTCCGGCGTACGACACGTGGCGGAAAAAACGCATCAAGCTCCTGGAGGAATACCGTCGCCCCGAGCATTGGGGGATTCCAGTGGATGGAATGCTCGCCCGCGAGATTCACCCTCCAGCTGAATCGAAGGTGCTCGTCGCGGGCGGAGAGATTGATCGTACAGCGCTCTATCTCGCCGCGAACGGCTGCGATGTCACTGCGGTCGACCGCGAAGTGATCCCGCTCGAGCGCGTGATGAATGCCGCCCACGCTGCCGGCCTCGGCGACCGGATCCAGAGTTACGTCGCCGACATCAGCGATTGGTCACCCGACGTGCCGCTCGGCGCCCTCGTCTGCACGCCGGAGGCATTTGTCGGGCTATCTCTCGAAGAGCGGGGTCGAGCGTTCGAGCTTCTTCAGAGCGCAACGAGGGACGGCGGAGTCCATCTGGTCGGAACAATCGTCCGGGGCCAGCGCGGTGTCTCGGTCGCGGAGTTGCGCCGCCAGTACAAGGGCTGGTCAATCTCAGTCGAGGACGATTCGAGTTCCTCCAAGAGCTTCGTCGCGAGAAAGATCGCTAGCTGACCCCCTGTGTCACAAGAACACAGGTGTCCTCTGGCGGCGTGTCATTTCGCGACACTTCGCTACTTTCAAATCTAGCTCCCACTTGGAAGTCATTGATTGGCAATCACTTGCCCCCGACGCCCTGCTTGGCATGTCCGGTGCTTTCCATAGGCCGAACGAGCCAGTAACACCCAATCAAAGTGAGAGCAGAATGAAGAAGGATCGTAAGGAAATAGCGTCATCGGAGCCCATCGGCATCATTATCTCCAGGGGAGACAAGACTGAGCCCACTCCCGTTTTCTCCGCTTACATATGGGGCCCGGTTCCGGACGCATCTCAGGATTCGGCGACACGCGCCGCATAGAATCGCCGATACCATAGGAAGGGTCGGCTCAGCGCCGAACCGCTCTAAGCCCCGCGATCAATCGTGGGGCTTTTTTGCATCCAAAGCTAAAATCAACTTACGACTACCGGCCAAGGGCTTTGGGCGTGTCAGTTCGTGGCTGCGGGCTAGTTCTCTATTGCACGCGGCCGCAAGATGATGCTGAAGGATCCCCCGCCCGCAGCCCGCACCTGTGCTTCTAAGGGCCCCTGGCCTGTAGTCGTCAGTTGCAGGTCCCAGAACATCGCCCGCCGACCTGCCTAAAGCAGGTACGCGCCTTGCCCGAGTCCTCCTCGTGGAACAGTCAGCTCCCAACTGGGAGGGCGAGCGTCATGCGCTCCTGTCGCAGCGCATCTCCGACATTGGTCTCGAGATCCGCGGAACGCTGCTCGAGAAGCTGGTCAGCCAGCTCTATGAGGAGCTCGCGGCAAAGGGTCTCGACTTCCGGCCGCCGGTCTATCTGAGCGACCAATGGGGGTGTCCGGACGGAACACCCCTCATCGGCGTTCCGTTCTATCTGGCCGACGCCCGACTTTCCAGGATCGAGGAGGACTACTCCTCGGCCGTCGAGGACGCCGAGGAATCGATGCGTTATTTGCGACACGAGGCGGGACATGCGTTCAACTACGCGTATCGTTTATACGACCGACCCGACTGGCGAAAGATGTTCGGACCGTACTCGCGCCCATACCGTGAGCGGTACCGCGCCGATCCCTTTTCTCACGAGTTCGTCCGACACATCCACGGCTGGTATGCGCAGAAGCATCCCGATGAGGATTTTTCGGAGACCTTCGCGGTGTGGCTCACACCGGGGCTGGATTGGCGTCGTGCGTACGAGGGATGGGGGGCGCTCGCAAAGCTCGAGTACGTTGACAGAGTGGTGAAGGAGATTGCGCACCAGATTCCGGAGGTGCCGGAGCCATCGGATGACGATCTGCCCGTGACGGCGATGCAGTACACGGTCGCCGAGCACTACAAGGAAAACGAGGAGAGCATTCCGATCCGCGATCAGCGGATCTTCGACGGGGACCTGAGCACGATCTTCGTGACCGTCGAGCATGCTCCCGGCGCGGCGTCCGCGGCCGACTTCATCTCGCGGCACCAGCGTGAGATCGTTACTCGCATCTCGTATTGGACCGGAGAGAACGCGTCGGTGGTGCGCCAGTTCGTGGATTTTCTCGCCGAGCGGGTTGGCGTGCTGGGTCTCAGGCTAGGTGGGCTGGAAGCAGCGACCTTGATCGAGCTCACGGCATTCGGAACAGCGGTGATGATGAACTACCGTCACACCAACGCGATCGACGGAACCGAATCCGCGGGGGACTCGTGAAGATCACTGTTCTTCACAGCAGGGATGCTCTCGATCCGCCGGTTGACCCTTTGCTCGGCCAGCTCGATGCCGCGCTCGCGGAAAATGGACACACTACGCGGAGGTTGGCAGTCGATGACACGGTGCAACCGCTTATCGACGAGCTGACAAAGGAACAACCTGAGTTGGTCTTCAATCTTGCCGAGTCATTCAGGGGCAAGAGCGCGCTCGAGTCGAACGTTGCGGCACTGCTCAACCTTCTCGACCTGCGATACACCGGCTCCAGTCCCGCCGGGCTCATTCTCGCCGGCGACAAGACACTGACGAAGAAAGTGCTGGCGTTTCACGGGATCCAGAGCGCGAAGTTCGCGACCGTGTATCGCGGGCAGGTCGACTGGTCTGGCGACATCAAGTTTCCGCTACTCGTCAAGCCACCGCAGGAAGATGCATCACTTGGAATCACGCAGAAGTCGGTGGTCAACGATGTAAAGGAGCTCCTCGATGTAATCAGCAGCACGCAGCAGGAGTATCAGTCACCGGTTCTGGTCGAGGAGTTCATCGACGGCCGGGAGTTTTACGTTGGGGTCATTGGCAACAGCAAAGTAGAAGCACTCCCGATGATCGAGCTCGACTTTTCGAAGTTTCCGGCCGGACTTCCGAAGATTGCGAGCTGGGAAGCCAAATGGGGGGACGACGGTGACGAAAAGGGAGCGCAGTTCGAAGGGACAAAGTCGATTTTCCCGACCGATCTGTCGGAGGAGCTGACGAACAAGATCCAGCAAGTCGCGATCGATTCTTTCCAGGCGCTTCGCCTGCGGGATTACGCACGTATCGATCTGCGCGTCACGGCCGAGGAAGAGGTTTACGTGATCGAGGCGAATCCGAACTGCTACCTCGAGCAGAACAGCGAGTTCGCGCGCTCGGCCCAGAAGGCCGGGCTGGAATATCCAGCGCTGATCTCGCGAATCGTTGAATTGGCGAGCGCGCGTTATTCGAGGTGATCGACCTTCACCGCAAAAAAGCCGGCTTGCGCCGGCTTTTCCGTTTTCTTTGTTTCGAAGCGAGCTACCTGCGCTTGCGCGCGGCCTTGCGTGCTGCCTTGTTCCGCGCGCGCGTGCGCGCGCCCTTGCGCGCCGATGCGCTGCGGGCCGCCTTGCTTCCTCTGCGAGGGGCCTTCTTCTTCGCTGCTGCCATGTTGTCTCTCCACGATGAAGTAGAACTCTCACCAACTCCCAGGTGGAACCGGCGAGTCCTGCACCGCGTCCTGACCGGCACGCGAGCCACCAATCGAACTGATGGCGTCGACGAGCTCGCATCTCTGCTCGTAAGTCGTCGCGAATATAGAATGCAAGAGATGTGCGTGCAATGCTTTTTGCAGTCGATTCCTCCGACGTGGTGATCACTTCCAAAAATGCTTCGCAACTGTCAGGTTAAAACTCCTCATGCAAAAAACTTTTCTCGTTTCTCAACGGAGTAGCAGCTAGTGAAAGCGCTGGTAAAGGAATCAGCGGCACCCGGTTTCAAACTGAAGGATGTCGAGGAGCCCAGAATCCGTGAGGACGAAGTTCTCATTCGTGTGAAGCGCGCGGGAGTGTGCGGCACCGACGTACACATTTACGACTGGGACGCGTGGGCGAAGGGGCGATGCAAGCCGCCGTTCGTCGTCGGGCACGAGTTCGCCGGCGACGTGGTTCAGGTCGGCCGCCTCGTCACCGATGTGAAAGAGGGAGACCGTGTAACCGCGGAGGGGCACATCGTCGACGGTCGCTGCCTGCTTTGCCGAACGGGGAACGCGCACGTCTGTCCCTTCACCAAAATCATAGGCGTCGATCGCGACGGCTGTTTCGCCGATTATATCTCGATGCCGGCGACGAACGTGTGGCACCTGGCCGACGAAATCTCCTACGACGTCGGCGGAATCCACGACCCGATGGGAAATGCATTTCATACCGTGCTGACAGCAGGGATTCCCGGCGCGGTTGTGCTCATCACCGGTTGCGGCCCGATCGGGATTTTCGCAGTCGGGATTTGCAGGGCGGCGGGCGCAGCGCGAATCATCGCGACCGATATCAACGACACAAGGCTGGCGCTGGCAAAGAGCATGGGGGCCAACGACGCTGTGCATCCGGATGAGGTCGAGAGAATAGTGAAGGGGGCGACTGACGGGCTCGGGGCCGATGTCGTGCTCGAGATGTCGGGAGTGCCGGCGGCGATTCACCAGGCCTTTGCTCTCGTGCGCGTCGGCGGACGCGTGCAGATGCTGGGGATTCCGTCGAAGAAGGTGGACTTCGACCTGGCGACGGAAGTCATCTTCAAGGGACTCACCATATACGGAGTCGTCGGCCGCCGCATGTACGAGACGTGGCACCAGATGACGCGTTTTCTGCGGTCGGGGGAATTCGATCCGACGCCCGTCATCACCCACCGGTTCCCCCTCAGCGAGGCGGATGCGGCGATCGCCGCGATCAAATCCGGCGAGGCCGGCAAAGTGATTTTCGAGATCGCCTGAACCTATTGAATCACCGAGAGGCTCAAGTGGCGCTGAACAAGAACTTCGATTCCGAGCTCCAGGCCGCCATCGAGAAGCTCAGGCAGGATCGCGTTTACAAACGCCTCAACTATCTGGCATCACCGCAGGGCGCGCGCGTTCAGATGGAAGGACGCGGAGAGGTGGTGATCCTTTCGTCGAACAACTACCTCGGCCTGTGCAATGATCCGGCGGTGGTGGCGGCGGGAATCGATGGCTTGAAAAAATTTGGCGCCGGCACGGGAAGCGTCCGATTCATTTGCGGCACATTCACGATTCACCGCGATCTGGAGCGGGCGATCGCCGATTTCGTGGGCACGGAGGCGTCACTCAGCTACGTCTCGGCCTGGAACGCCAACGAGGGTCTTACGGCGACAATCGTCGAGCAGAATGACTTCGTCGTGTCGGACGCGCTCAACCATGCCTCGATCATTGACTCAATCAGGCTCGCGAAGGCGATCACGAAGTGCACGACGGCGGTGTACCAGCACTCCGATCTCGACGATCTGAGATCGAAGCTCGACGGCGCGAAGAGCGCCCGTCGGCGCATCATCTGGACCGACGGAGTGTTCTCGATGGAAGGGAGCATCTGCAAGCTTCCCGAGATCCTGGAGCTGGCGAAGGACTACGATGCGATCGTGGCCGTGGATGACTCACACGGAACCGGCGTCCTCGGGGCGAACGGACGAGGTACGGCTGAGCATTTCGGAGTTCTCGGCGAGGTCGACATCATCACCTCGACACTGGGCAAGGCGCTTGGCGGCGCGGCAGGCGGATTCGTAGCGGGTCCAGCGTCGCTCTGCGATCTCCTCACTCAGCGGTCACGACCGCAGCTGTTCTCGAATGCTCTTCCCCCTACCGTGGCGGCCAGCGCGCTCGGAGCCATCGTGCAACTGGAGCACCACCCCGAGCTGGTGAAGAACCTGCACGACAACACGCGCTACTTCCGCGGCGCGATCTCCGAAGCCGGGTTCAAACCATTGCCTGGAGAGACCCCGATCGTCCCTATAATCGTCGGGGAGACGGCGACAGCCATCCAAATGAGTGACATGTTGCTGGATGAAGGCGTCTTTGTGACAGGGTTCGGCTTTCCGGTCGTTCCTCAGGGGCAGGCGCGTGTGCGCTGTCAGCTCAGCGCTGCCCATTCACGCGACGATTTGGACCAGGCCATCTCGGCCTTCAAGACCGTCGGGACGAAGCTAGGCATAATCTAGAGGACGCCTTAATGCAGAAGCTCAGAGCAGTCGCTGTGGCAGTGGTCGCAACGATCGTCGTTTCCGCGAGCGCGCACGCGCAGGAGATGAAGAACTTCGACAACTCGTGGTTCTGGGGATTCAAGTCGGGGGTCAACAGCTTCGCGGTGCCAGGCCATGGCAACACGTCGACGGTAGACCTCGGTGTCGACTGGGTCATTACGAGAACGAGGGGCGGCCTTTACGTATCAGCCAACCAATCCGTCTTCGAGCGCGACCTCGAGTTCCTGGACCCGACATCGAATACGGGACAGCGGACAATTCGAGTGAACGACATGCGCCGCATAACCGTCGCTGGACTGGCATTCCCCAAGCACTTCGGCGGAATCACTCCTTACGCCGGTCTCGGATTTATGATCGCGGTACTAGGCGATGCACGGATCTTCGTTGACAGCGCGAACACCTTCCCGACCAATTCATTCGTCGATGAGGTCGAGAGGGAGCGCAGCCGTAGCACGGCACTGGTAATGGCTGGCGTTCAGATTCAGACCAAACGCGCGGCGATCTTCGGCCAGGAAACACTAATCCCCAGCAATAACTCGTTCCTGTTCAGGAGCGTGCTCAACTTCTTCGAATTCGGAATCCGCATCAATTTCGGCAGCTCCATCGACCAGGATTAGCAGCTTTTGGCGCACCTGGCGATCGGACGAACGGCCCCCTCGGGGGCCGTTCTTTTTTTACTACCCCGGGGTAGGGATCGGGACGCGAACTAGCATCCTCAATACTGAAGCGGGGAGCTGACTGCTAACTACGCTCATAGCCGTCAGCTTTTCCGTGGCGTTCCGTACGTCGAGCTTTTGCTCTTCGATACGAAGCGATTTCCTTTCACGATCCAGCGAAGGGGCCAGTCGGCGGAGCGCGTGATGCCGATGCGGGCCGTGACTTCGACGTCCTCGTCGGCGACGTGCTCGCCCTCACGGATTACTAGTGGCTTCCGGTGCAGACCCTTTCCGTTCATCGCGCCGGTGATGCCGAGAGCGGTGCAGAGCTTTCCCGGCCCATTGGTGAGATCGGCGGCGTGAGTGATGCGCGGGCGGCGCTTGTGCATCATGGCGATTCCATCGAGCGGCTCCAGCGCGCGAACCAGCACCGCGCTAGGTAATCCCTCGGAGCGTGTTACGGCGTTGAAGCACCAGTACATCCCGTAGATGAAATAGACGTACGCGATGCCGGGCGATCCGTAGAGGTGCTCCGTCCGCGCCGTTCGTCCGACCGCGGCGTGGCAGGCCAGGTCATGCTCGCCGAGGTACGCTTCGGTTTCGACGATGATTCCGCTGGCGGTTCCGTCGTCCGTCTGGCATTCGAGGACGGTGCCGAGCATCTCTCGCGCGACGATCTCGGTCTCGCGCTCGTAGAAGCTGGATGTGAGGATGCGCCCGCGGTGGAACTGCGAACGGGGCCTCGAGCCAAGAAGACTCGCCGTCGAATCTTCTGTGCCCGAGGTTTTTTGCCTGCTCACACTATTCGCTAGCCGTCCTGCTGCGGCTCTTGCGAGGGGCGCGACGCGGAGATGGCTTCTCAGCATCTTCGTCCGATGCCGTGGCGGACTTCCGCGGGCGACGAGGCTTCTTGTCATCGCCCGTTACACGCTTCCGTACGCTGCGCGGCTTCAGATCGCTGTCAGAGAGCGCGTCCTCTCCGGTGAGAGGAAGATCAGGAATTGATTCAGTGAAGACCGGCTCTGGAGCAGGCCTCGAGGTCTCGACCACGCCGACAGAAAGCAGATCGGGCGGTACGATACCCACGCGCGCACCGATCGGTCCCCGCCCGCGTCCGCGAGCCGGGCCACCAGCGCGTGCACCCATGCCGGTTGGAGCCGAGGGCGTCACAGGAGCGATCGGTTTCGGTGGTTCCGCGGCCGCGAGTTGTTCGCTGACCGAAGTCGAAGGAGCTGCCGGAGCGACTTCGTAGTCGCTGCCGCGCCGACGGAGATCGATGATGTCGGCGTCGTGAGCATCCTGGAGAATGCGGGTGAAGTTCCGCTCGCTCAGGCTCTCGCTGTCCCGTCCTAGCAGCTCGCGCGCGGTGGCGCGTACCTGGCTCGCGCGAACGGGTGCGTCGCCGTTGACCCCAACCGACCGGCGAACGAGGTCGAACGCCTCTTCGCGCCGGAGACGAAGTCCGCGCGAACCAATGCCATCGGCGGTAGAAGCAGGCACCGCAACATCCGCTGCCTCCGCCTGTGGCAGTGGCGGAAACTCGGGTTCTGAGGGAGAAATCTGGGGTGCTGCAGTGGTGGCCGGACGGTGTCCGCGCACGTCCCGGTCTCGACCCCGACCTCCTCTCCGTCCGCGACGCGGGCGCTCAGCAGGCTCGCCTTCCGCGGGTGCGGCCAGTCGCGGAACATGGGGCTCCGCGCTCTCCTGGCCGGCGGGCAAAGTGCGAGCAGCACTTCCCGGAGGACCGACTTCGAGCTGCCCGTTCTCCAGCTTGGTGAGAGTAAGCAGTCCGCGGTGCGCGGCCTCGGTTACGAAGCGAGAGAACTTGGACATGCCGAGGTTCTTCTCGTCGAACGAGCTGTCGATCTGCTGCATCACCTGCTTGAGTCGGTCAGCGCGCATGACGTCGCCATTCCGCTTCATACGAGTGATGGATTCCGTGACGAGCTCCCACGGATCCTTCTTTACGATCTCCTCTTCGCCGCTCTTCACCAGGCCCGCGAGCGCGTTGTAGCTGTAGTACTCGTCGCAGTTCATGACGAGGAGGTCGCTCGAGGATTCACGGATGCCCACTCCGATGACGTACTTGCCGTACTCCTTGAGCTTGGTGACGAGGCTGGCGAAATCGGAATCGCCTGAGAGGAGAATGAAGATGCCGATCTCGGGCCGGGTGAAAACCAGCTCCATTGCATCGACGGCGAGGCGAATGTCAGTGGCGTTCTTTTTTGCGGAGCCGTAAGCCGTGGCCATGATCATATCGATCGATGATTCCGCCAGCGGCACTATGTATTGCGGATAGCGCCGCCAATCCGCGTAAGCGCGCTGAACCGAGACTTTGCCCTTTACTATGTCGGAGGAGAGGAGATTCTTCAGCTCCGTCTGGAGCTCGGAGCGGATGCCCATCGTGACGTTGTCGAAGTCGATGAGGAGCGCGGCGTTGGGGGCGTGGTGGGGATTGGATAATGCCGTGGGAGACATTGCCTGCGGGCCGCGGTGTACCGGGGCGATTGCCTGCGGCCCTCGGTGTACGGGGGCTACATGCCGGTGCGCGGCTGGCGCGGACCGATGTGGTCGAGAACTCATTTTTTTGGGAATTACCTGTGCGAGGCTGCGTGCCTGCGATTATTTGCCGCGACGGCTGCACGCCGTGTCAATCCTGCGACGGATGCCGCAGGCGGTGCGTCTTCAGGTCCATGCGAGCGCGTCAACCCTCAGTTGACCGGTCGCTGGATCCTCGAAGTCGCGCCGTACGGGTATAATTTATACTCAAACCCCCATGAATCAACTGCGTTTTCGTACGCGACTGGTCGTGATCCTGTCGCTGTTCGCGATCGTTCCGGCATTTTTGCTCACGTTATTGTGGAGCGGAACGGTCAGCACCGCTCTGCCGTTCGTCACCGGGCGACCGGCCTGGGACAGCGTGGCGGCGAGCGGCGAGAAGGCAATAGCGGCTGCGCGTCAGGCGCCCTTAACGCTGTCCCAGCGCCGCGCCATCGATACGCACGAACGGGAGCTCCGCACCTCCGTGGAGCAGGCGCGACGGTACAGTTTTCTCGCGGGCCGCACCGTCCGCATTATCGCCATTGGCGGCCTTCTCGCGCTTCTGATCCTGACGGGAGCAGCGTCGCGGGTGGCAGGACATCTGAGCCGGCAATTGAGCCGGCCACTCGACGAGTTGGTGCGCTGGACGGAGCTGATTGGTCATGGTGAGCCCCTTCCCCCTCCTCCTGAGCGCACCATCGTGTCCGGGAGCCGGAACGGAGATGACGGGACGACGATCGAAGTCACGACCAGCAGGGTGCGCGGTGCGCCCGAGTTCGAGACATTGCGACGCAGCATGCGCGAGATGGTGTCGGAGCTCGAGCATGGGCGCCGCCAGGCGGTCGAGGCAGAGCGGCTGCATGCATTCAGGGAGAGCGCGCGAAGAGTGGCGCACGAGATCAAGAATCCACTCACGCCCATCCGGTTCGCGCTTGCTCGCCTGCGCGGCCAGGCCCCCCAGGCGCTGCAGGAAGATGTCGACGTCATCGCGATGGAATCGGAGCGTCTCGATCGCATGGCGAGGAGTTTCGCCGAGTTTGGACGGCTGCCCGAAGGTCCACCCTCGGAGGTGGACATGGGAGAGCTCGTTCGTTACACCGCGCGGAGCAGCGTACCGCCGGGGATTGCTCTCAATCTCCAGATAGACGAGAATCTTCCGCGGGTGTACGGCCACAACGGAGCGCTTGCTGGCGCTTTGAGCAACGTGCTGCTGAATGCCGTCGATGCTTCCGGTAACAACGGGCACATCACAGTGAAAGCCAGCGGTGTGAAGCTCGGAGGTCGGGATGCTGTGCGCATCTCAGTCGCCGATGACGGCAAGGGGATAGCATCCGAGAATCTGCAGACGATCTGGGAGCCGTACGTCACCAACAAGCCCGGCGGCACTGGACTCGGATTGGCGATCGCGCGGCAGGCTGTTTGGGCGCACGATGGAACTGTGAACGCGACGAGCACGTTGGGAAAGGGAACAGAGATACAGTTTACGATACCCGCAAACGGCGCTCACGCCGAAAGGATTGATTGAAATGGGAGTAGAAATAATCGTCCCGCTTGGCGCCTTCGCTACTGCCATTATCCTCGCCGTTGGTGTTCCGCTGGCGAGAGCATATTCGCGGAAGATGGACGCAGAGTCCAAGAATCCACGCATTCCAAGCGAAGTTGCCGGGCGTCTCGAGCGGATCGAGCAGTCGCTCGAAGCTGTTGCGATCGAGGTCGAGCGAATCACCGAGGGGCAGCGATTCACCACGAAGCTGCTGTCGGAAGGGAGAGGCGTCGGCGATGGGCGACAGGTTCAGCCATCCTCTGCTTCGCCGCCGGATCGCGCGACGTAGGTGCCCATAGTCCTCATCGCCGACGATGAGCCGAACATTCGGCGCATGGTCGGTGCGCTGCTCTCCGGTGAGGGCTACGAAGTAGTGGAGACGCCGAGCGGCACTGAGGCTATCGCCCGGGTCAAGGAGGGAGAGCCGGACGTCGCGCTCGTCGATCTGATGATGCCGGGCGAGCTCGACGGAATGGGCACACTTGGCCGCCTGCGCGATGTCGCGCCCGATCTCCCTGTCATCATGATGAGCGGCCGAGCCGGCCTTGCCGACGCGGTGAAGGCGACAAAACTCGGCGCGTTCAACTTTCTGGAAAAGCCGCTCACCCCCGAAGGAGTTCTCCTGGCGGTGTCATCCGCATTGGAGCTGCGGCAGACGCGCCGCGTCGCGCGCGCATTGCGCGCCGAATTGGGATTCGGCGGACAGATGGTCGGCAAGAGCAGCGCGATGGATACAGTACGGCAGATGATCGCGCGCGTCGCGCCTACGGACGCGCGGGTGCTCATCACCGGAGAATCGGGCACGGGCAAGGAGTTGGTTGCGAGCGCGATCCACGATGCGAGCCCGCGACGCGAAAAGCCGTTCGTGCGCGTGAACTGCGCGGCGATCCCGCGCGATCTCGTGGAGAGCGAGATGTTCGGCCACGAGCGAGGCGCCTTCACCGGCGCCACTCAAACCCGCATCGGCCGGTTCGAGCTGGCGCATCGCGGAACTCTGTTCCTCGATGAAGTCGGCGACCTGGGTCCGGACGCGCAGGCAAAGCTGCTCCGCGCGATCGAGGCCAGGGAAATCCAGCGCGTTGGTGGCAACAGAGTCATTCGCACCGACGTGCGCATCATCTCGGCAACCAACCACGATCTTCAACGCGCGGTGCGGGCCGGAACGTTTCGCGAGGATCTCTACTTCAGGCTGCAAGTGATCCCGCTGGCGATTCCTCCACTGCGGGAACGCGGCGACGACATTTTCGAGCTCGTCGAGCACTTCTCAGAGCAATTCCTGCAGCGGAGCGGTCAGGCCAAACCGCGTTGGAGGAGCGACGCGCTCCAGCTGCTTCGTGATTATCCGTGGCCCGGCAACGTGCGCGAGCTCGCCAACATCATCGAACGCCTGGCCATTCTGCATCCGGGCGCGGAAATCACGGGTCAGCAGGTGGAGGATGTGCTGATCGTGGATCGCGATGAGGAGCCTATGTCTCCGACCACGCCGACACGTGCCCAGAAACAAGTAGGAGACGCGCGAGAACCTGTTGCACTGGGGCCGACTTCACTGGCGGACAAGCTGGAGGCCTTCGAGCGAACGGTGATCGCGCGAGCGCTCGCAGAGGCGAGCGGAAACATTGCTGATGCCGCACGAAGACTTCAGACAGACAGGCCAAATCTTTACCGGCGCATGAAGCGGCTCGGAATCAACGCGACGAGGGTATAAGGCCGACATGACAAACACAGCGAAGACGATGCGAGCGGTCTGCGTGCTGCTCGCGTGTGCCGCTCCCGCCCTCCTTCGTGCGCAGACCGTCGACACAGTCCAGTCGGATACGGCCGCCGAGCGGCTCGGGCTGTGGGCGAGAACCAGCCGAGCCAGCGGTCTCGTTCTCAGCTCGGGCAAAACATACAACCGCGTCGAAGGGTTGCCGGTGTACATCGGGCCCATCTTTCACGACAGCGTGGGCGCCGCCGATCTGAGTGCGTCGGTGATGGGAATCATCCGGAGCGCGGACACCTTTCACTGGGACGACCAGAATCTCGGCCATCGTATTTCGGCGGACATGCGCGTCGGAAGGGGGCGTGGCTACGGACTCGGCGTGTCTTCGTACGACGTGATGACATCGGTCGAGCCCTGGCAGCTTCCAGATCCCGATGCTGCGCTCGCCACACTCTTCGGGCATCGCGATTTCCGCGACTGGTTCAATCGACACGGCGCCAAGGCAACCGCGACGTTCAACATGAGCGCACGCAGCAGCTTCTCGGCGGACTGGAGTGACGAGCGATGGGCATCCGCGCGCGCCCGAAAAGTTTTCTCGGTTTTCCGAAATGGCAAACCGTGGCGTGCGAATCCAGTTGTCGATGCCGGACGATTTCATCTCGGCGTCCTGCGCGCCAACATCGACACGCGGAATGACGAGATAAATCCGTCGACGGGCTGGCTGATCCTCGCCGAATACGAGCGCGGAACAGGAAGAATGACTGATGTCGGACCGACTTCTCCGCTGACACGACCCGGCGTCTCGCCGCAGGTGACGTACGGACGCGGATTCGTCGATCTGCGTCGTTACAATCGCCTTTCACCGACGACCTGGATCAACGGGCGATTGGTGCTCGGCGGCTGGCTGCATGGCGATGACCTTCCGCTCGAGCGGCGCTTCTCTGTGGGAGGAATCGGGACGGTGCCGGGAATCGACTTCAGGGAATACGAGCCGGGAACGGTCGACGTATCGCAATGCAGTAGCGGAGGCTCGCCCCCACCCGGCAATCCCGCGCAGTGCGAGCGCGTTGCGCTGGCACAACTGGAATACCGAAACGAGCTGCACTCGTCGCTGTTCGATTTTCTGAACGCGAGGCCTATCCGGCTCCGCGGCGTCGGCTTCACCGTGCAGCCGACAGCGATCGCATTCGTCGACGCAGGGCGAGGATGGCTGGTCGGTCCGCAATTGAGCACGCTTCAGTACTCGAGCAACAGCTTCCCGCGGTTCGGGACTTTCAGAACCGACGTGGGACTCGGGCTCGATCTCGGCATCATCGGCGCGTACGTGGCGAAGTCGGTGTCTAGTCCGAAGGAACCGGCGAACGTGTTTCTGCGGGTGCACCGGCGCTTCTAGAGATGCAGAAGCCGGATTTCCGGGTCGATCGCGCGGTCGGGATTCGGCGATGGTGAAACTCTCGTTCATCGCCGCCGCTGCATTCGCGATCGCGGTACCGCTGGACGCCCAGAAGGTGCGCCTGGAGGTGCTGCTCCCACAGCAGCCCGCGTGGGCGGACGAGCCACCGTCGGTTTCATCCGCGGGATTGCTGTCCGATGCATCAATGCGCGACCTGCTCGCGAACGGATTTCCAGCGCGCCTGCATTATCGTCTCGAGCGATGGTCGTCCGGCCGCTGGTTCGACGACCTCAAGGCCGCGTTCGAGTGGGATGTCATTCTCAAGTACGACGTGCTCGGCAAGAAGTACCAGGTGGTGCGCGTGGTGAACAAGAAGGCCGAGGCGCTCGGTGAGTTCCCGGTCGCGGGTGACGCGGAGACCGCGGTGGAGGCGCCGTACAAAGTCGCGATCCAACTGCCGAAGAAGGGGGAGCGTGGGTACTACAACTTGCTGCTGGATGTGGAGACGCTGTCGCTGAGCGATCTCGATGAGGTACAGCGGTGGCTTCGGGGGGAGCTCAAACCCGCGGTCAGCGGGAAGAAGAATCCGGGGACTGCGCTGGGGCGAGGGGTTCGGACGCTAGTCGTTCGGTTGCTCGGGGGGGAGAAGAGGCACTACGAGGCTAGAACTGGCACCTTCAGACCCTAAATACTGAACTGCAACGGAATAGGCGAGAGGTCTCAGTGGCAGAGTTGGGAGTTTGTTAGTTCACTACGCCGTGACTTATCCCCGTGGCGTGTGAGCGACTGCTTGTACGTCGAATGCCACCGAGGGAAGTCGGGGCGTAGTGAACTAAATAACTGGCAACTTACCTACTGAGACCTCCCGCCTGTTCAGTTGCAGTGCCTTAACTGACGCGGTGCACTCCATGATGCGGGTGTCTGTTCTCGAGATCCTCGAGATGATGGAGCGTCTCTTCGCCGTAGAAGATCCGAATGTACTTCGCCTGGGTCGGCGTCAGACGCCGGACGGCCCAGCTCAGGTGCACGAAGTGTGGCTCGACCGGGGCGTGAAGGGGATGCATTCCGATCTCGCTTGGGAGGTTGTTCGCCTTCCTCGTGTTGCAGGGACTGCAGGCGGTGACGACGTTGGTCCAGTCGTTCGCGCCCCCCCGGGAAAGTGGAATGAGGTGATCGCGCGTCAGTGATTCGCGCGGCTTGAGCTCGATCTGAAGGCGTCCGCAGTACTGGCAGCGGTAGCGATCGCGCGCGAAGAGGAATGTGTTCGTCACCTGACGGCGGAACCGGCGCGGGACATGGATGAAGCGCATGAGCCGTATCACTGCCGGGCGAGGCAGCGTCAACCTCTCGGATCGAACAACGCGATCTGAATCTGCCTCGACGATTTCCGCCTTTCCGTCGATCACCAGCCGCAACGCGCGGCGCAGCGGGACCATCGTCAATGGCTCAAACGAAGCGTTCAGTGCCAGACAACCAACGATCAAGCACTCCTCCTGGGCGAACCCACCAAAATATACAACTGGTACAGCACCACCACCCGCCAAGCGGATGTCTGTCGGCTTACTAAGCGACGATTTGCGAGAGGGTTCGTTACCCTTTCTCTGGCTTCTTAACTGCAACTTACGACTACCGGCCAGGGGCGGTGAGCGGACCAGCTGGTGGCTTCGTGCTGCTACTAGATGCGCTCGAGTTTTAGCTCGGAGCCCTGAGCCGGTCCGCCCGAAGCCCCCGGCCGGTAGTCGTATGTGCAGTTTATCCGCTTAACCAACCTAGATGGCCGACGCAGACATGTCACCAACCGGCTCCCGGGCGACCTTTCCGCGGGCAGTCGTTGCGGCTCTGCGCGAAGGAACTGGCGTCAGCCAGCCGTAACGGTCTTCCAGAACCCCGGAAGCGATTCCCATGTACTGACGCTGAATCTCGAGAGTCAGCGCGCCCGGCTTCCCTGCACCGACCTGAATGCGATCGACAGACCGGATCGGTGTTATCTCCGCAGCAGTGCCAGTGAAGAAAAGCTCGTCCGCGATATACAGCATCTCGCGCGGGATCGACGTTTCTACAACTTCAACCCCCATGTCGCGCGCGATCTGAATGACGGAGTCACGCGTGATTCCGTTGAGAATGCCGGAGCTGATCGTCGACGTGAACAATTTGCCGTCGCGGACGAGGAAGAGATTCTCGCCGCTTCCTTCCGACACCAAACCGAACGAATCGAGCATGATGCCTTCGACGTAATTGTCGACACGCGCCTGCATCTTGGAGAGCTGGCCGTTCAGGTAGTTCCCCCCGGCCTTCGCCATCATTGGGAACGTGTCAGGAGCGGGCCGTCTCCAGCTCGATACGCATACATCGGCGCCGTTCCTGAGAGCATCGGCGCCAAGGTAGGTGCCCCAGGTCCACGGAATGATGAACACTTCGAGCGGCGTGTCGTGCGGAAGGACGCCCATCTGCTCGCCTGTTCTAATGGCGACGGGCCGCAGATAACAATGGGGCAATCCATTTTCGGCGACCGTATCGACCGCGGCGCTTGACATTTCATCGATCGAGTACTTGAGCGGCATGCGGTAGATCTTGCACGAATCCGCGAATCGACGCATGTGGGAGCCGAGTCGGAAAACCGCGGGCCCGTTGGGTGTCTCGTAACAACGAATGCCTTCGAACACACTCGAGCCGTAGTGAACGACGTGACTCATCACGTGGATCGTCGCGTCTTCCCAATCAACGAACTCGCCGTCGCGCCAGATACGGTGGTGGTTATCTACAGCCGTCATGAACCAGGCGTCCTTACTGGGGGGAGGTTGAATTTATCGAATCGGTAAGGTTGCGCGCTACGGCCCTCACTGAGTCGGCGTCAAGGACTCGGTGCTCAGTGGCGACCACAATACTAAAGCAGGGAGCTTTCAGCTGACCCAAGCGGCATCGCTGGGAGCTTTCATACGGGCGTTAGGGTCGCCGGGTTATAATGGCACCGCCAAGATCTGGTCAATGTCTCGCGGCCCAGCGACCCAGTGCCGTTCCAATCGTTCGTACGCGCTCGGCGAGCGCGTTGTCAGCCGCCAATGGCCGGCCTCGATCTACAAGCACGCGGCCACGCACTGTTACCAGCTCGGCCGAACGGCCCGGAAGTGCGAAGATCGCGGTGGAGTACGGATCCCCGACCGGTGTCGTTCTAGGAGTGTCGATCCGAAACGCCGCGAGGTCGGCGTCTTTGCCAGCCTCGAGGGACCCGACCCGCGAATCGATTCCAAGCGCACGCGCGCCGCCAATCGTGGCCAGCTCTAGCGCCTGGTGCGCACCGAATGCGTCGTGCTTGCGCGTGGCGGCGCGATGTATGAGGACGGCAAGACGCGATTCGTCGAGAATGTCCATTCGATTGTTGCTCGCCACGGAATCAGACCCCATGCCGACCCGAATACCTGCGGCGAGCAACGGCAGGAGCGGGGCGATGCCGTGCCCGAACTTGGCGTTCGACGCGGGGCAGTGCGCCACGGCACAACGGTGACGCGCCATGATCTGGATGTCGGCGTCGTCGACACGCACGCAATGGATGAGAAGCGGTCCGCGGTCCAGCGCGCCGTGCTGCTCGAGCAAAGCGATTGGCGAGCGTGCCCGCGGGCCGACAGGAATTCCGCGACGTCGCCAGCGATCGGCGAAGTCACCGGTTCCGCTCGTCACGATATCGTACTCCGGCTCGCTCTCGGCGATGTGCATAGCGAGCGGAAGGCGGCGCGCATTTGCAAGTGTCGCCGCCGCCGCGTATAGGGGATCGGACACCGTGTACGGCGCGTGCGGTGAAACTCCGAGCGCCACCAGCCCTGTTTGTTCGAGCGTGAGTTTTTCGATGCTCTCTTCCAGCTCGCGCATGGCGATTCCCGCCTGCGAAGGATCGGGCCCGAAGACCTCCTGGAACATGATTCCGCGGACGCCGAGCTCGCGCATCGCCTGGAGCACGACGCCGCTCGAGCAAGTGTCGGCGTAAGTCGTGATACCGGCCTCGAGCCCTTCGACGATCCCGAATCGCGCCGAGTCGAGCAGCATCTCGTCGTCGAGAATCTCGTTCCGGCTCTGGCGAAGCTTGTCGATCCACTCCGCGAAGCGACAATCCTCGAGGAAGCCGCGCATCGCGGTGAGCTCGAGGTGGGTGTGGGTGTTGACGAGCCCGGGAAGGAGGATTGCCTCGCCGAGCTCGTAGTCCTTACCCGATGGCGCGCCGGCGCGCGGGCCGACGTAGGTGATCAATCCGTCGCTCTCGACGACGGTTCCGTTTTCGATCGGCGGCTGGGTGATTGGGAGCACCCAACGCGCGTGATAGCGCATCAGCGCGGGATCGGGACCGGCGGGCGAGCCGGTGACGGAATCGTATCGGATCGTGGGCGCGTGGTATCACGTCGCGGAACGGATCGACGCGTCGTGTCGAACACGGTCGGGCGACGCGTCGTATCGCGACGCCTCGTCGTATCGAACACCGTCGGTAGCCGCTGCTGTTGGCCACGCGATGGCACCGGCTCGTAACCTGGCTGAATCGGGGGCGGTGTCACGGTGATCGGCGCTCGCGCTCCGCCCGGTGGAGGCTGAGCAATCGGGATCGTGCTCAAGGTATCGACCGGAGTGAGGCCGGGATTTGCATACGGTCCGTGCTTGTCGCAGTCGCGGGTCGGCTCGGTTCCGGATATGTAGAACTCGCTCGTGACGAGATCGCGCGGGCAGTACTGCGTCGCGAGTAATCCGCTGCTGACGTCGATCTCGCGCGTGACGATTGACAGCGGCTTCGGCCAGTCGGGTGGCGCCGGCATGCGACGATAGACCTCCGTCATGAAGGCGGTCCACGCGGGCGCAGCGAGAACACCGCCCTGCGCGTTGTCCTTGATCTTCGACGGCCGGTCGAGTCCGTACCAGACTCCGGCGATGAGATCGGCGGTGTAGCCGACGAACCAGACATTGGTACCGTCGTTCGTCGTTCCCGTTTTTCCACCAGCCGGAAGATGAAAACCCGATGCGTACACGCCCGCTGCACTTCCTCGACGAATCACGTCTTTCATCATGTCGACCATGATCCACGCTTCCTCGGGCGAGAGCACCTGGGTGCGCGTCGGAGTAGGCTGCCACAGAATCTCTCCCTTCTGATTCTCGACTCGCATTATCGCGTTGGGAGTGGCACGCACGCCGAGATTCGCGAACGCACTGTAAGCTGAGATCAGCTCGATCGGATAGACTTCCGCAGCTCCGATGTGGATCGATGGATACGGAGGAATTGGAGTGGTGATGCCAAAATTCCTCGCTTCGTTAATGACGGTTTGTTCGCCGAGCTCCATGCCGAGGCGGACGGTGGAGACGTTGCGGGAGAGGTAGAGAGATTGGCGGAGCGGAATCTCGCCGAGGAATTTCAGATCGTAGTTCTGCGGCGTCCATTCGGGTTGACCGGGCACCTGGAGCACGAGCGGACTGTCGTTGACGAGATACGACGGCGGCCTGCCATTCTGGATCGCGGCAGAGTACACAATCGGCTTGAACGTCGAGCCCGGCTGACGCAGCGCTTGAACGGAGCGATTGAATTTCGAATCGTCGAAATCGCGTCCGCCGACCATGACGCGCACAGCGCCGTTGCGCGGGTCTAGCGCGAGGAACGCGCTCTGGAGGTAGGGTGACGTGCCGCTTCCCTCATCACCCTCGCGGTGAGCAATGTAGTGCTCGTACGTCTCGTGACTGTATGGGCCGAAACGGCCGGCTTCGATCGCGCGCGCCTGGTGCTCAAGCGCCCGCTCGGCCGCGCCCTGCATGTCGAGGTCGAGCGTCGTGTAAACCTTGAGTCCCTGTTCATAGAGCTGCTTGCCGAACTGTGCGTCGAGCTGTTGCCGCACCCACTCGACGAAATAGGGGGCCGTCTCGCCGGAAATCGATTTGTTGGCGAGCTGCAGCGGGTACGCTTTCGCCCTGCTCGCGTCCGCGTCGTTGATGAGGTCGTTCTGGCGCATCAGCTCGATGACGGTATTGCGGCGTTGAATCGCGCGCTCGGGAAAGCGGACCGGGTTATAGCGGGCGGGGGCTTTCGGGAGAGCGGCGAGAGTAGCGGCTTCAGCGAGGTTCAGGTCGCGAACAGACTTGCCGAAGTACCGCTGCGACGCCGTCTCGACGCCATAGGCGCCGTGACCGAGGTCGATCTGATTGAGGTAGAGCTCGAGAATTTTCTTCTTGTCGTACTTCGCCTCGATCTCGCGCGCGACTTTCGCTTCCTTGACCTTGCGAATGATGCTTTTCTCACGCGAGATCTGCTCGGGAAAGACATTGCGCGCGAGCTGCATGGTTATGGTGGAGAATCCTTGCGAGAAACCATGGAGCGGTGATCGCAGAATCACGCTCGTAGCGCGGTGCCAGTCGATGCCGGCATGCTGGTAGAACCGCTTGTCCTCGGTGCTGACGAACGCTTCCTGAACGATCTTCGGTATCTCGTCGATCTTCACCAGCGTGCGGCGCTCGAGGCCGAGCTCGGCGATAAATCTCCCATCGACTGCGTAGAGCTTCGACGTCTGGTGCGGCGTGTACTCGGCCAGGCTGTCGATGGACGGGCACTGGCTTCCCCGGCAGATGAGGGCCCACGTGCTGTAGACCACGCCGGCGCCGAGCGCGACGAGGAAAGTGACGACAAGCAGGACCACCCGGACGAACGTTGGGTGCCGCTTATGGAATCGGAGTTTGTTGTTGGTGTCGGCGGCCATGCGGAGTAAAGAAGATAACTGTGATACACCGAAGGTGACACCGTGGTCGGGCGTCCCTATCTTCCCCGCATGCAAGCGAAGAATTCATTGCTGGACGAGCTGTCCTGGCGCGGAATGATCTACCAACACACGGACGGTTTGGCTGACGCTCTCGCAACGGGAGAAGTGAGCGCATACGTGGGGTTCGACCCTACCGCGCCGAGCCTGCATCTGGGCCATCTCGTGCCGGTGATGGGACTTGCGCATCTGCAGCGTGCGGGGCATCGGCCAGTTGCGCTGGTTGGAGGCGGCACGGGCATGATCGGTGATCCGAGCGGGAAGACGTCGGAGCGGCCGCTGGCTTCGATTGAAGAGATCGAGGCAAACTCGCGCGCGATCGAAAAGCAGCTGGAGCGCTTTCTCGATTTCACCGGCCCGAGGGCCGCTCGCATGCGCGACAACGCAGCGTGGCTCCGTCCGCTCAAGGCCGTGGAGTTCATGCGCGACGTCGGTAAGCACTTTACCGTCAACTACATGCTGGCTAAGGATTCCGTGCAGTCGCGGATCGAGGGCGGAATATCATTCACCGAGTTCTCGTACATGCTGCTGCAGGCGTACGATTTCCTGGAGCTAAATCGCCGCGAGGGAGTGACGCTGCAGATGGGCGGCAGCGATCAGTGGGGAAACATCACTGCTGGCCTGGAGCTGATTCGGCGAGTGGAGGGGAAGACTGCGCATGCGCTGACGATGCCCCTGGTGACGACGGCGACCGGCTCCAAGTTCGGGAAGACCGAAGAGGGAGCGGTGTGGCTCGATCCCGCGCGCACGTCGCCGTACAAGTTCTACCAGTACTGGATCAACGTGGACGACCGTGATACGGGAAAATACCTGAGACTGTTCACGCTTCTGTCCCGGAAAGACATCGAAGCGCTCGACAGGCTCATCGAGACAGCCGCGGAGAAGCGCGAGGCGCAACAAGCGCTGGCGCGCGAAGTGACTGCGCGCGTCCACAGCGGGGAAGCGGCGCGAGTGGCAGAGGAAGTGTCCCAGGTTCTGTTCGGGAAGGCGGATCCCACAACGCTCTCGGAGCCCGTGCTGCGCGCGTTGAGCGAGGAAGTGCCCTTCGCGATGTCACGTGGAGTTCCCGCGTTGCTGGATGCGATGGTGACGCTGAAGCTTGCCGCCTCGAAAGGCGCAGCGAAACGACTAGTTGAGCAGGGTGGGGTTTATCTCAACGGACAACGCGTGACTCCAGAAACCGACCTGACCTCAGCCAAGCCGTTGGCTGGGGGATATCATCTGCTGCGTAAGGGCGCGCGCGATTACGGACTAATCCGAGGAGGCAAGAAATGATCATGCGAGATCAACGCTCTGTAGCTCGCGTGATAATCGTCGTTGTCGCGCTGACAACGATTCCCTCTTGCCGTGACAAAGGGCCAAAGCTGACGGTTGGTCTCCCCAAGGACAATTCGCACTTCGTGAAGGGCGACACGATCCACTTCACGGCCGATCTGAACAGCAATGAAGACCCTGGGGCGATTCCTTTTGACGCGTGGCACTGGGTCAGCGACATCGATGGCGACCTCGGCAGGCAACCGCGCCTGGATACCCCGAACCTGAGCGTGGGTGAGCATCAGATCACCGTGAGTGTCCGACACAAGCTGGGTTTGAGTCGCGGCCGGGTAGTAGTTTTCGTTGATTCGACTACCGCTCCAGGTAGCACGCGCTGACGGTCGTCGGGAGATATTCAAAGCATGATCAACGGCGCGCACTTCCTTCTTTACAGCAAGGATCCGGAAGCAGATCGCGCGTTCTTGCGTGATGTGCTGGGTTTTCGCTCGGTCGATGCGGGAAGCGGCTGGCTGATATTCGCGTTACCGCCGGCGGAGATTGCGGTACATCCGTCTGATGAAGGGTTCCCGCGCAATACGGACGAGGGTGTGGCCCGTACCGCGTTGTACCTCTTGTGCGATGACGTAAAATCGACGATGAGATCTTTGGAAAGAAAAAAAGCGAGCTTCGCGCCAGTGCAAGAGGCACAATGGGGAATCGTTACAACTTTTGCTCTCCCGAGTGGTGCGAAGATCGGTTTATATCAGCCAAAGCATCCTACAGCAGTAGAGCTAGGTTAAAGTCGTCACACTGCTTGAACGAGGCGAACATGCTCTTCATGGTGATCGAGACGTACCGCGATGGCGATGCAAAGCCCGCCTACCGCCGCTTCAAGGAGAAAGGGCGGATGGCTCCGCACGGTGCTCACTACCTTTCGAGCTGGGTGACGACCGATTTCGAGCGTTGCTTCCAGGTGATGGACTGCGACGACAGAGCGCTTCTCGACGAATGGATGTCCAAATGGAGCGACATAGTCGATTTCGAGGTCATTCCGATTCTCACATCGGAGAAGGCGACGGCCGCCATCGCGCCCCACCTGTGAGGAACCGGCTTCTCGTTTGTTCGGAAGAAGGAAAATCAACTGCGAGAAGAGCAAGGTAGAAGGTGCGAGGTACTAGGTGCGAGGGATGAGGCAACGCGTACCACGTGACGCTTCTACCTCGTACCACGAACCTAGCACCTCCAACCCACCACCTAACTCTTCTCGCAGTTGCAGTTCGGCTTGGAGCCGCCGAGCAGCGACTACTCGTCCGACCGCGGTTTTCTTCTTGGCTTGACGTCCTGCGCCTGGTCGTACCAATTCTCGAGCGTACGCGACGCGAGATCACGCCCACCCAGACCAAACGCCAGGCCGAGCGCAACCGCCAGCGCTCCCACGAATCCAGTGAATAGCGTGTTGATCAGATTCGTCGCGATTCCCAGCTGATTGATCGCTACGACAATCGCAAAGGCCCAGACCGTCGTTCGAGTGACGTTCGCCAGCGTCTCCGGATTGGTAAACCCGCCCTCCGCTGTCGCCCCGCGCACGATGTTGCCGAGCGCGCGCGCCGCGATCCCACCGATGAAGAGAACGAAGATCGCGACCACGAGATTCGGAAGCCAGAGCAGCAGCTGCCGCATCACGTCCGAAACCGCGGGCAAGCCGAGCACGTCGAACGCCACCAGCAGAACAACGATTCGGACGAGCCATTTCACCAGACCGGCGACAATTCCCGCCGCGTCGGTGCCCGTCCCCATTTTGTTGGTAAACTCGGAGAGCCCCGATTTCTGCATCAGCTCGTCGAAACGGATCGCCTTCAAGAGTCCCATCACGGCTCGCGCGAGAATCGATGAGACAAACCAGCCGATTGCCACGACGACGATGAACCCGAGGATTCGTGGAATCGCGCCCAGGATCATCGAGAACGCATCGCGGAACGACGCCATCAGCGTTTCGGTGAAAGAAGGAGGAGTAGCAGCCTGAACAAGTGCTTGTATCGAAGTCGGATACAGCATGGTCATCCCCGTGTTGATGTGAGTGCCATTACTCGGCGATGCCGAGCTGGCCCTTCAGATTCACAAGACCTGCACGGGCGCGTGCAGCTACATCGGTCTCCGGATAGGTGTCGATGAGTCGTCTGAGCTCGCGGAGACCCTTCGTCTCGTGGCCCGGCCACGCGAGATAAAGGTCTACGAGCCGGTTGGAAGCATAGATGTCGTCGCTTGATGCGACTCGTGGTAGCCGCTGCGCCACGTGATAGAGAAGCTCCGCCTTCTCACGCATTCCTGATTTTGCGTATAAATCTGCGGCGCGGATGCGTGCCCTGGCGTTGTAGGAGAGCATGGTGACGAAATACCACCACCACACCGCGAAAACGAGCGAGCCACCAAACATCGACAGTACGATCAGCGCCGGCGAGCCGCCCTTTCGGGCGGCGAGCGCGCCACCAACCAATGCGCCGGCGACAATGGGGATGGCCAGGGAGCTGACCGTCTGTACGAGCTGCGCGGCCTCGGGGCCGTGCCGGTCGAAGAGAGTGCGCTGGTATTCGTCTCGATTACCCACGCTCATCGTGCTGGATTACCGCGGCTCTTGTTGATTCGGTAAACCTGTCCGTTCGAGCTGCAGATATATAACTCCCCCTGGGCGTCTTCTCCAAAGGAAACAATGCGAGCGCCACCTGAGCGATGGCGCGCACCTCATGATCAGGCCTCTCCTTCCTTCTTCGCTCGGTAGTACTGTCGCGGGTCGAGCGCGTCACGCAATGCGTCGCCCAGCAGATTGAATCCAAGCACCGCGGCGCCGATCGCCACTCCGGGGAAGACCGACGTCCACGGAGCGCGTCGAAGCTGATCCAGATCGCGACCATCCGCAATCATCGACCCCCAGCTCGGCGCCGGTGGGGGAACACCGAGGCCGAGGAATGAGAGCGCGGCCTCGGCCATGATCGCGCCCGCGACGCCGAGCGTCGCCGCGATCACGACGGGAGCGATGACGTTCGGCAAGACGTGCTGAGCCATGATCCGGAGATCGCCGGCGCCGAGCGCTCGGATCGCCTGGATGTACTCGAGCTGCCGGACGACGAGAACCTGGCCGCGAACTATGCGCGCCATTCCGGCCCAGCCGACAATTCCAATGGTTGCAAAGACGACTCCTTCCGACGGCTGAAGCGCCGCCACCATCGCGATCAACAGCAGCAGGGTCGGAAATGCAAGCGTCACGTCGGCGAGACGCATGACGATCTCATCGACCCACTTGCCATAGAAGCCCGCCAGCAGGCCCATCGTCACGCCGAGGGTGAGGGCGATCCCCTGCGAGATGAGGCCAACAGTCAGCGAGACGCGCGCACCAAAGACGAGTCGCGACCAGATGTCGCGGCCCTGGATGTCGGTACCGAGCCAGTGGTGCCCCGATGGACGTTCGAGGATGTGGAGAAGATCGATGGTAATCGGACTCTGCCGCGCAATGAGCGGCGCCAGAGCCGCGGCCAGAGCCATGACGATGACGATCCCGATTCCGAGACGCGCGCGATTGTCGCGCAGGAACCGCTCTCGCTGTTTGGGATCCAGCATCGTCCTCCCGTTTGGTTACGCCGACGGATCTCGCAGCTCGGGCGGCGTGTCCGGCGGCTGTCGTCTCCATCTACGGTGCTGCCAGAAATACTGCGCCGGCACGGCCCGAACCCATTTCTCCAGATGCTCGGTGAAATTCGTGACGATCGCATCGACGTCGCGATCCATGTCGCCCGTACGCCGCGCCTCGATTCGCTCGACGACGATGCGATAGCGCCCGTTCGGCTTCCGGAGCGCAACCACGAAGATCACCGGCACCTCGAATCGCAAGGCGAATACCGCCGCGCCGCGGGGGGTTTTGGCGGGGCGTCCAAAAAACGGAACAAACGTCGAAGCCAGACCCATCACGCCCTGGTCGGCGACGAACGCGACCGCCCGACCAGCGCGGAGCGAGCGCGGCGTCCGCTTAACGGCGTCGGAGTCGTGGACGATCGTCATCCCGATTTCTTCCCGGGTGTGATTGATGTAGGCGTCGAAGAGCGGATTGGCCATCCCGCGCACGATCGCGTCGAGCGGAATTCCGCGCGCGGCTACGTACGCGCCCGCGAGCTCCCAATTGCCAATATGACCGGTGACCATGACAGCGCCCTTCCCCTTCGACATGACGTCATCGATCTCCTCCCAACCCTCGACGGTCTCTACCAGCTGCTGCAGTCCGTCCTTCCCCAACTTGTCGAGCAGTGCCGTCTCGATAAAAGTGCGGCCAAGATGTTGGTAGGATTCCCGGGCAAGGTTCACCACGGCTTCTGGTCCGAGGTCGGGGAACGCCGCGGCGATCTGTCGTTCCACCACGCGCTTCCGAATTCCAAGCGGGCGGTAGCCAAGCGCGCCAAGCCTTTCGCCGAAGCTGCAGGCGGCGTCCCAGCTCAGTGCCCGCAACGCACCGATCGTCGCGCGCATCGTGTAGTACTCGGCGCGGTGCGCGAGGGTGGGTTTGCGGGAGAGCTTGTCCGGTTTCTTCAGCGCCGGTGCTGCTTTCGCGGGAACACGGTTTTGTTGGGCGGTCGGCGAGGTCACTACCTTATGCTAACGGATTCACAAAGGCTTCGCCGGAAAGCAGATTGTGAATTCGCTGGTCGAACGTGTGGTGTTCGCGTACGAACACCTGCCCCTCGCGCCTGATGCGCTCGCGCGCTGCCGAGTTCTCGAGGTAGTAGCCGATCTTGGTGAGGCAGGAATCGATGTCCTTGTACCAGGCGCAGTGGTCACCCTCGCGGAGCATCTGAGTGAGGCCGGGAGTTCCGTGTCCGAGGTAGAAGCCTCCGGCCATGATCACCATCCATGTTCGATCCGACGTGTAAGTGCTGCCACCCTTCGCGCGATCAGGATTGATTCCGAGCGAGATGCTGGAGCTGGAACAGACCGCCGCGAAGTCTTTTCCCTCCACGGGACGTCCCTTCCAATTGAGCGGCTTCCGCCACTTCTCCCAGCCTTTACCCCAAACCTTGATGTCGTACTTTTTCGCCACTTTCAGCAGGAACTGAGCTCGCGAGGGATCGTATCCAGTGCCGATGAAGCTGACGTCCGAGTGATACTGCTTCTTCGGGGGGACTGGTTTGATCTCGCGGTCGGCGGCCGACGGAAGAAATTTTGCCGGGAGTCCGAGTCCTCTCCATTCCGCGTCGAAGCCGGAAACGAAAAAAGTCTGCGTCAGTTTTCCAACAGCCACGATGTGTGCGACTTCCGGGCGGTACGTGCTCTTGTACCACTGCGGGTCGTGGTACCACATCGAGTTCGGCTTGCCATTGATGATCGTCGCAACCGTATCGAGATCGAGACCGTGGCATTTGCCGAGGAACACAAAATCCGGCTTGAACCGGCGAGCGTTCGACAACGCCCACCTCTGCGTGAGCTTGCGGCCGATGATGCGGTTGGCGCGCTTGTCGTCGATCAAGAGCGTCTTGTGGCCATCTCTCTTGAGAGCACGCTCGGTGCACTTCTCCATCCGCCACCGCTGATTGCTGCCGATGATGAGGACTCTCAAGTGTCGTGCGGATCCTCAGCGTTCATTACGAGTCGATCGTTCCCAGAGTCGCGCGTACTTGGCCATTACGCTCGCTGCCGCCAGGCAGGCGAGGACAAGTCCGCGAGCGCCATCGCGAAATCCACCCTTCAGGAGGTACATGCCTACGAACCTCGCCGGCGGCTTGAAGAAAACGGCGCTGGCCGTGCCACGCCGTCCCTTGGCAAAGTTCTGCTCCGCCCACCACCGGCTGTACCTGTCGAACTTCTCAAAGTACTGGTCCAGAGAAATGTACGTGTAATGGAGGAGTTCACTTTTGACTTCCCCAACCTCTCCATTCGTCACATCGACGTGTTCGTGTACGAGGTTGGCGTTGTAGCGCAGCTCGCGCCTGAAGAGACGGATTGGCTTGTCGTTGCCCCAGCCTCCGTGACGTATCTCCTTGCCGAGAAAGAAATTGCGGCGCGGAACGCGATAGGCTGACGCGTTGCCGGGCTTGGAAACGACCCGGTCGATCTCCTCCGCAAGCTCAGGCGTACAGCGCTCGTCCGCATCGAGCACGAAGATCCACGGCGTCCTGGCGCGGCTGATCCCGTTATTACGCGCTGCTCCAATTGTCGTGAACTTCGGGCTGATCACCGTAGCGCCGGCGCCGCGCGCGCGATCGATTGTGTCGTCCAGGGAATCGTTTTCGACGACGATCACCTCGCGAGCCCATTCGACGCTCGCGACGCAGGCTTCTATGTTCGCGGATTCATCGTGAGCCGCGATCACCGCCGTTACGTCGGAGGAGCCGCGGTTGGAGGGAGTCACTCCTGGTGTCGGCCCTTGGTGCGCGCGTTGTTGGCCGCGCGGTCGAACCCTTCGATCATCTCGCTCTCCGGAAACTCCCTCGCCACCCGCGTGCGCGCAGCTTTCCCCATCGTCTCGCGCGCATCCTCACTCGTCAGCATCCCCGCAACGGTAGCCGCGGTTGATGCGGAGTCGTCAGGCGGATAGAGCGCGCCACTGATTCCGTTCGCTATGTATCGCTGCGCGACGCCGTCGTCGCTCGCCACCGTCGGAATGCCGAGCGCCATCAGATCGAGGATGCCGTAAGCCGCGGTATCCGCGTCGGCGACGACCCAGCCCAGATGGGCATCCTGCATCAGGCTGATCACATCGTCTCGCTCGCCGAGGAAGCTCACCAGGTGCAGCACCCGCAACGCAGCGGCCTGCATCCTCAGATCCTCGTCGTCCGAGCCCGGCCCCACGATCATCAGCCGCAGATTCGGATGCCGCGGCGACAGCATCGACATCGTGCGGATCGCCGTCGCGGCGCGGCCGCGCGAAGTGGGATCGTAAACGCAGACGATGTACTTGAGCGGCTCCGCCTGCTTCTGATCGCTCGCCGCTAGTTCCTCGGCGGCCGGAGGCTTGGCGCCATTTGCCGGGTAGGTCGAGACATCGACTCCGATTTCGGCCACCGTCGAGTCGATTGCGTTCTTCGGTATGTCCGCGACACGACGATCCGTCTCACTAGCGAAGAGATACGACGTTCGGGTGAGACGGGCAGCCCAACGCCCCGACAAAGTCATCTCCAGCTTCTTACCGGCAGGAGTCCAGCGCACTATCGACCCATTCCTGGCCATCCAGCAGGCAGTCGCGGCGATCAGGTGTTCGCGATCAGTGGTGACGAAGACGGCGTCCGCGTCCCAACGGCGAAAAATGCTTTTCAGTCGCCGCGCCGCTGAGAAGAACAGGCCCTCGGTTGAGAACGGAATGATCTCGAACGGCTCGTGAATGGGTGTATGGCGCGCCTGTCCCGGATCTCGACGCGGCGACACCGTCAGATGGACGTTGCTGTCGGGCGCCACGAGAAACGTTACCTTCGCACCGCGCTCGGAGATGCCGCGGCCGGCTCTCGCGAAGAGACGGGCAGTGCCTGACCATTCGCGGGCAGAATGAAGAAATAGAACGTGCACTCTTTACTTACCCTGCTGAAGGAGCCATTCGGTTGGGAGTGGATTCCGCCGCGTCACCGACGTCTCCATTTCCTTCGCCGAACTGCAATGTATAGAGCCGGGAGTACGCGCCTCGTTTCGCCAGCAGCTCGGCGTGCGTTCCCCGCTCGACGATCTCGCCACGGTCGAGAACGATGATCTGATCGGCGTGCGTGACCGTCGAGAGCCTGTGCGCGATCACGAACACCGTCCTACCCTGTAATAGCCGGTCGACTGCTTCCTGCACCAATCGCTCCGATTCAGTATCGAGAGCGGAGGTGGCTTCATCGAGAATGAGGATTGGCGGGTCACTGAGCAAGGCCCGTGCAATCGCCAACCTCTGCCTCTGGCCGCCCGAAAGCCGGGTCCCGCGCTCTCCGAGCATCGTGTCGTAACCCTGCGGCAGCTCGATGATGAACTCGTGTGCGTTGGCCGCCCTCGCCGCGGCCTCGATCTGAGCCTGCGAGTATTTGTTCGGCGCGCCATAAGCGATGTTGTTGCGCACTGTGTCATGGAAGAGGACCGTCTCCTGGCTCACGATTCCAGTCAGTGCGCGGAGCGCGGGGAGCTTGATCTCACGCGTGTCGATTCCGTCGAGCAGGATTCGCCCCTTGCCAGGCTCATAGAATCGCGGAATCAGGTCGACGAGCGTGCTTTTCCCCGACCCGCTCGGGCCGACAAGCGCGACGACTTCCCCTTTGCGCGCGACAAGATCGATCCCGGAGAGAACGGGCGCGTCCTCGTAGGCGAACGTGACGTTCTCGAACCGGAGATCGCGCTCGAACGCCGCTTTCTCCCTGGTGCCCGGATCACGCTGAAATTCAGCCGGTGAATCAAGGATCTCGAACAATCTTTCGGCGGACGCGAGCGACGATTGAGCGGTGGTGCGCATCTGAGAGAGCTGCTTCAACGGCTGAAGCAGGCGGAGAACCAGTGTCAGGAAGGCGAGCAGCGTCGCACCGGTCATCGTTCCACTCTGCAATACCTGCCATGCTCCAATCCAGAGCACGAGTACCGCAATCAAGGTTCCGATTATCTCGGTAACGGGCGGCGCCACCAGCGCGAGGCGCGTCATCTTGAGGCTGCTGCGCGCGTACTTGTTGCTGCCGTCGGCAAATCGCGATTCCTCGTAACTCTCGGTGCCCGACGCCTTCACCAGGCGGATGCCGCTGATCGTCTCCTGAAGCACGCTCGTCATTTCGCCGTGGACGTTGCCCCGACGGAGGTTGCCCTTTCGCAATCTCTTGAGCATGGGCTGCAACGAAACTCCCAGCAGCGGCAGGATGATGAGCGCGATCAGTGTCAGCTTCCACGAGATGCTGAACAGGATCGCGATGTAGACGACGACGAGCGATGCGCTCTGGAGGGACTGCGTCACGATCTGCGTAAGAATCAGTCGCGTCTCGAAGGTGTCGTTGATCACCCGAGACAGAATCTGACCCGCCTTCATCTGCGTGAAGTAGCCGAGTGGAAGGTGCGCGAGGTGCCGATAGACGGCGTTGCGCAGGTCCCGCGTCACGTACTCCTGGAGCGTTGCGCCGAACTGGCCCGCGATCCAGACCAGCAGGTTCTTGAGCAGCACCGACGCCATCACGAGCAGAATGACGTTGCGCAGCGAGCGCATCTCGTTGCCGGGAATGATCTGGCTCCCAACCGTCGCATTGAGGAGCTTCGAGACCCAACCCGATTTGAGTGACGTCGACGGCTGGTGGAACAGGATGTTGAGGAACGGGATCAGCAGCGCGATCGCGAAGCCGTCGAGCAGCGCCGCGATAAGGTTTGCGACGATAGTGATCGCCATGCGCCACGCGTGCGGCCGCAGATACGGGAGCAGCTTTTTATAGACTGGCGTGTTCACTGGATCAGTATTTGGGCCGGCTCGCGAAGTTGGTGCGCTGATCCCGCTTCCCGCTTCCCTCTTCCCTCAACCGATTTACCGGCGCGGAGTGAGCAGCGCCAGCGGGAGAATTACTTCTTCCGGCGTCACGCCCCCGTGGAGGAACGATCCGCGATACCGGCTCTGGTACTCGCGCAACTTCGTCGGGTAGACGAAGAAACAATCATTCGTGGCGAGCAGTGTGTTGCCACCAGCACCGCGGCGCGGCAGCCGCAGCATGTCCTCGTTCGGAAAGAGCAGCGCCTGCTCCGGACGCTCGGCGCGCAGGTCCTCGCCGAACTTGTATCGCAGATTGGCGCTCGCATCGCGCTTGGCGTAAACGGTCGCGGGCGTGTTGCAATGGATCGAGCCGTGGTCCGTGGTAAGGAGAACGGAGATCTTTCGCCGCGATGCTTCCTTCAGAACGCTGAACAGCGCTGACCGCTGGAACCATTGCCGGGTGATCTGTCGAAGGGCGATTTCATCCCGCGCAACTTCAAACAGTATTTGCGACTCGCTTCGCCCGTGGGTCAAAAGGTCGACGAAGTTAAACACGAAAGCGCTTACTCCCTCGGGTCCAATCGCGGTGCCGAGGTGCCGCTCAAGCTCATCGGAGTTGGCGGACGTCGAGATCTTCTGGTAACGAACTGGAGTCTTGCCGCATAGCTCCTCGAGGTGCGACTCCAGCAGCTCGCGCTCGTGCGCGTTGAGTGACTCGTCCTCACGATCCGCGTTCCCCCACCAGTCGGGAAGACGCGCCGCGATCTCGCCGGGAAAGAGCCCGCTGAAGAGCGAATTCCGCGAATACGGCGTCGCCGTCGGAAGCACCGCGTAGTAGTGCGTCGTCTCGACATCGAAAAACGGAGCAAGCAACGGCTCAAGCACGCGCCATTGGTCGAGCCGCAGACAGTCGACGACGATGAACACCGCCGCCTTGTCGCGCTCGAGAATAGGCATCAGGAACTCGGCGACAATATCTATCGAGAGAGGAGGCCTGTTCCCTTCAAGATTCTTCAACCACTCCGGGTAGTGGTCCTTCATGTACGCCGCGAACTCGCGATGCATGTCCGGATAGAGCCCCTGGAGCGACTCGTAGAGTCCCATCTCCCCGGCGGCGGCGAGGTCCACATCCCAGCGCATCAGCTCGTCGTAGCGGTCGATCCAGCCGCGCCAGTCGAGATTGTGGTCTCGCTCCAGCTCGATCGCGCGGAACCGCTCGACGAAACTGCGCGCGATCGCCTGCTGGCGGATGCGCGGGCCTTCGAGAATCCTAGTCACGACGGTCAGTACCTGACGCGGATTGATCGGCTTGACCAGATAATCGCGGACGTTGACGCCGATCGCTTCCTTGAGCGTCGAATCTTCCTCGCTCTTCGTGACCATCACGACCGGCAGCGTCGGTGCGATCTCGCGCACGTCGCGATAGACCTCGAGCCCACGCTTGCCGGGCATCTGTTCGTCGAGGAGCAGGATGTCGAACGGACGACGCCTCAGCAGCTCGATCGCGTCGTCGGCGTTGGACGCCCACTCTACGGTATAGCCTTTGGAGCGAAGGAAGATGCGGTGAGGCTCCAGCAGCTCACCTTCGTCGTCCACCCACAGTATCGATTTTGGGGGGTTCAGGACCGGAACGGCCATACATCGGAATGTAGCCGCGGGTGGAGTCCGTGCCTAGATTCGGAGGGTGCTCGGCCAGATGCCCCGTTACACTCTCGCCACCCCCGTTTTTCGATTCCGGGCGCTAACTGCGCTGTCCGGGCGGGCATCGCTCGGCGGAGATCGGGAAACGCTGGTCGCGTGCCTGCAATTGGGGCGCCTTTGTGCCGGAATCCTGCCTCCTTACGAGCTGTCGCGGGAGCTGGTGCTCGAGCGGACAGAGAATACGAAGCAATGGTTATCGTCCCTGGCGATTCCCAGCGGAATCAGGTCGACGGCGTTCGGCATCTTCGGCGCCCTGAACGGATTGGACCGGGCGCGCTGCGCGATCGCCTTCACGGATCTTGTGAAAGCCGCTTCCGCGCAGTTAGATGAGGCATCACGCGGTGAACTGGCGGTACTGCTGAACGAGCTGTCCGCATCGCCCCCGACGCACGCGCGGCACACAATGACACAAACTCAACCGAGCTGATATGGCCGGCCATAGCAAATGGAAGCAGATCAAGCACTACAAGGCTGCGACCGACGCCAAGCGCGGCGCGCAGTTCACCAAGCTCATTCGCGAGATCACGATGGCCGCGAAGCTTGCCGGGGGCGATCCCGCGCATAACCCGCGGCTCCGAACAGCGATTGATGCGGCCAAAGCGGGGTCGATGCCCAAGGAGAACATCGAGCGCGCGATCAAGAAGGGGACAGGCGAGCTCGAGGGAGTTCACTACGTCGAGGTGACGTACGAAGGCTACGGTCCGGGCGGAGTTGCGATCCTGATCTCGGCCCTGAGCGACAATCCGACGCGCACCGTCGCCGAGATCCGGCACCGGCTGACGCGACTCGGGGGCAACCTCGGGCCGCCGCACTCGGTGTCGTATCTGTTCGATCGAAAGGGCCAGATCTACATCGACGCCGCCAAATACGAGGAAGACAGCGTGCTCGAGATCGCGCTCGACAGCGGCGCGGAGGATTTCAGGGCGGAGGGCGAGCAGTACATCGTGACCACCGATCCGCCCGGCCTGCACGCGGTGGAGGATGCGATCAAGAAAAAGGGAGTGGAGATCGCCGAGGCGGAGGTCGCGTTCATTCCGAAGTCGACCGTGCGCGTCGAGGGGAAGAACGCCGAGTCGCTGATCAAGCTGCTCGACGAGCTCGAGGACCTGGACGACGTGCAGAAGGTATCCGCGAATTTCGACATGGACGTCGAGCAAATGTCCGGTGCGTGATGCCCAACCCGTCGTAATACTCGGGATCGATCCCGGCACGGCGGTCACCGGCTACGGCATAGTTCGGAAGGAAGGGCGCAATCCGCTCACGCTCGTCGAATGTGGCGTGATCCGCACGAAGCCGCGTGATGAATTGGCGCGGCGCCTGGCTGAAATTCACGACGGAATCCTCGAGTTGATCCGCCGTCATCAGCCCACCGTTCTCGCAATCGAAGACATCTTCTACGCCCGGAACGTGCGGACCACCGTAGTGCTCGGCCACGCGCGCGGAGTGATTCTTCTGGCGGGAGCGCACGCCGGGATGGAGATCCACGAGTATCCGCCGGCGGAGATAAAGAAAGCGGTGGCCGGCACCGGCGCGGCGACCAAGGTTCAGATCCAGTTCATGGTGATGCGTCTGCTGCGATTGAAATCGGCGCCGCAGCCGAGCGATGCGTCGGACGGAGTGGCCGCGGCGCTGGCATTCGCGCTGATGCCCAACCTGCCGAAGATCGAATCGATTCGATTTCCCTCGTCGACGGTGCTTCGCTCGCCGGCGGATCTGGGTAGAGCAGAGCGTTGATCGGGCGCGTCGAAGGGAAGCTGGTCGCCAAGGATCTGGATTCGCTCGAGGTGATGACGAGCGGAGGAGTTGCCTACGAGCTGAAGATTCCGTTGGGCGTATATGAGACGCTTCCACGTGTGGGCGAAATCGTGGCGCTGCACACTTCGCTCGTAGTGAAGGAAGATTCCTGGCAGCTGTTCGGATTCGTCAGTGTGTTCGAGAAGCGGTTGTTCGAGAAGCTGCTTACAGCCAACGGCGTGGGACCCTCTCTCGCAATTGGAATGCTGTCGGCGCTCTCGGCTACACGGCTCATTCGGGCGATTCGCGAAAAAGACATTCCGACGCTGCAGAGCGTTCCCCGCGTCGGCCGCAAGAAAGCCGAGCGCTTGATTCTCGATCTCGCCGACAAGCTCGATGGGCTCGGCGAGACGACCGGCACATCCGCCGCTCCCGCGAGCGCCGCCGCTGATGATGCTTTGCGAGCTCTGGTTTCGCTGGGGTATTCGGCTGCCGACGCGGAACGCGGGGTACGCGCCGCTCTCGATGCTGGCGGAGGGGGCAAGCCAGCTACAGAATTGATCAGGACGGCGCTCGCAAAGCTTGGAGGGAGATAATGCCGACGTACGGGATGCAGCTTAGCTCGGGGGCGATCGACGTCAGGTCCCGGTAGCAGCCGGTTACCGCTGGTGCGCACGGCGACGCGGCTTCTACCGCTCGTTTTTGCGATCGCGTGCACGCCCCCAGCGAGCAAGGCGATACGGCGTCTCACGGCCGAGAGCGAAGTGCGGCTAGCTCAGCGCCAGCGGTTTGAGGCGATGATGAGGCAGGACGTCGTCGCGCTCGACACTCTCCTGGATGACGAGTTGGACTACATCCACACCGGCGGTGACCTCCAGTCGAGGTCGCAGTTCATCGACATGATCAAGAAGCAGACGCTCGTCTACGAGTCGATCGCGCCGAGTGATGTGAAGGTGCGGGTGTACAACGGGCTGGCGCTGTCGACGGGCCGGTCGCAGATGCGGGTGAAGAGCTCGGCCGGAGTCTCGAGCTTCGGGATCCGGTTTACTGAAGTTTATGTGCGCCGGGACGGACGGTGGCTCTTAACGGCATGGGAGGCTACCAGGGTTCCGGATGGCGCGGCGGGGAGATCGCGAGGCGAACTGGCATCCACAAAACGGAAGCAGGGAGCCCTCAGCTTTGCAGCTAATCGCCTGGAGCTTCTATACCGGCGTAATGCTCACAGGCTGCAACTACCGGTGCGGTAAGCAGTTATCTAGGCAGCGGATATAATGAATTGTAATTCACCTTTGGGTGAACTATAATTCACTTATGAGAAGCAGCGGGGCCCATCCCACCGTCCAGGAACGAAGCCGAAACAGCCTGGAGCGGTTGCTCGCCGCGACCGAGCTGACTCTCGAATCCGCCGGGCTTGAAGCGGCCACCGTTCCGACCATCGCTGCCCGGGCGGATATGTCGGTGGGGAATGTCTACAAGCGGTTTCCCGACAAGGATTCTTTGATTCGCGCGGTTTACGACCGCTTCTTTTCCGACGCCTTCGCCGCCAACGAGTTCGCGCTCGATCCCGCTAAGTGGGAGGGCATTCCGACCACCGAAGTGGTTTCCACTCTGGTCACGGGGATGATCGAAGGCTACCGGAATCGCCGCCCGCTCATTCGCGCTCTGCTCCTATACGCTCAGACTCATGGCGACGCCGAGTTCAGGGCGCACGCCGAACAGCTTCGGCTTCGGAGCCTCGAGTTGTTCGAGCGATTGCTGCGCGATCGGCGAGGGGATATCGGGCATCCGCATCCCGAGCGCGTGATCAGTTTCGTGGTGATGCTACTCGCCCACGCTCTCCAGAACGCGGTAATGTCGGAGGACGGAGGGCTTTCGAGTGGGGATTTTCTCTCGCATGCTCCGGAAACAGCGGTCGAGCTGTCGCGGATCGTCATCGGCTATCTTCGCATTAGGGGCAGTGAGCGTCCCCGCGCGCTCACCCAGACTCGGCGGTCATCGGGTTGATGGTCCGCTCACGAGCACTTGGCGCTGGCGCTAAAGGAAGATTCGTCGCAGTCTTCATAGACCGTCGAGAACAAACTGGGAGGACACCAATGTCAGGCAGACATCTTTATCTGGTTGCAGTCGCGGCCATTTTGGGCTGCAGCTCTGGGGGCGGTACATCCGGCAACCCGCCCGTACTAGTGGGGGGGTCTCGGATGGCGAGGATCCTGAGTGGCGATGAAATTGCCGCCGCCCACGCCGACGTCACCACTGCGTATGACGCTGTGTCACGGCTACGTCCGAACTGGCTTGCGGGGCATGGGGTGACATCGGGCAGCAACGCGTCAGGAACTCAGTACGCGGTTGTGTTCGTCGACGGTGAGCCGTACGGCGACATCAACTCGCTTCGTAACATCCCAGTCTACCACGTAGGCGATATCCACTATTACGACATCACCGAGGCCGGAGCCAGATTCGGAATACGGGGCGGAAGCAGTGGGGTGATCGAGGTCAGGATGAAGAGCCCGTCCAGCTCGTAGTCCGGCACTTCTCAGCGAATAATGACGACTACTAAGAACGTTTCGCGGCGCGCCGCGACGGCGAAGCGCGCCAGCACATTCACCGAGTCGGTGATCCGCGAGATGACGCGCATCTCGAATCAGTACGGCGCGATCAATCTCGCGCAGGGAATGCCCGATTTCCCGATGCCGGCGCCGATGAAGGACGCGGCGTGCGCGGCGATCCACGGTGACATCAATCAGTACGCGATCACGTGGGGCAGTCCGGCGCTGAGGCTGGCGATCGCCGAGAAGTACCGGAGCTGGTACGGGATGAATGTGGATCCGGAGCGGGAGATCACGGTTTGTTGCGGGGCGACGGAGGCGATGGCCTCCGTTTTTCTGGCCCTCGTGGACCCTGATGATGAAGTGATAGTGTTCGAGCCGTTCTACGAGAACTACGGGCCGGACGCGATTCTCGCCGGGGCGAAGCCAGTGTTCGTGCCGCTCGAGGCGCCGGATTGGAAGCTGGATCCGGACAAGCTGCGGGCGGCTTTTTCGAATAAGACTCGAGCGATTGTCGTGAACACTCCGCACAATCCAACGGGCAGAGTTTTTACGCGGGAAGAGATCTCACTGATCGCGGAGCTGTGTCAGAAGTGGGATGTGATCGCGATCACGGACGAGATATACGAGCACATTCGTTACGCCGGCGGACATCATGTCCTGGCGACGTGGCCGGGCATGCGTGAGCGCACTGTCACGATCTCCGGGCTTTCTAAGACATTTAGTTGCACCGGGTGGAGGCTCGGGTATGCGATCGCGCCACCCGAATTCTCGTCACCGATTCGGAAGGTGCACGATTTCCTGACAGTGGGTGCTCCGGCGCCATTGCAGGCTGCGGGGGCGATCGGGATGGCATTTGATTCTGACTATTACAACCATCTCGCTCTCGAGTATCGGACGCGGCGGGACATCATGTGCTCGGCTCTCGATGAAGCGGGATTCAAGTACGCGGCGCCGGAGGGGGCATACTATATACTGGCTGACTTCTCGGAGATCTCGGATCTCGAGTCGCGGGAGTTTGCGATCTGGTTGGCGAAGGAGGTTGGGGTCGCAACAGTGCCGGGCATGAGTTTTTACTCGCGGCCGGAGTTGGGCAAATATCTGACGCGGTTCGCGTTTTGTAAAAAAGTCGAGACGCTGGAAAAGGCTGCGGAGCGATTGGCAACGTTCCAGGCACGCGTGTGATTCGAGCCGCCTAGGCTCTCACTAAGTTTTCTTGGAGCTGGCAACTGGCGGCGTTGGCGGCGTCGGCGGCGCTGGTAGGGGGACGGTGCTGACTTTCGCTTCCCACACTGTGCGCCAGTGTCCGTCAGCATCTCTCCGCCACAGTTGGACGTAATTCCCGTGGTCCTCAAACGAGGGATATTTCGCCTGAGGGCCGGCCGTCACCTTGAGCGTGTAGTGGCCGCGCTCCATCGCGAGCGAATCCGACGTGACCACGTCATCGGTCTTCATGGTGAATTGCCACTTGCCGGTGGCGAAAATGTTCTTCTGGAATGAGCGCAGCGAATCACGTCCGACTAGCGGCTCACTGTTCGGTGGGAGCGCCCAAACGTCTTGCGCGAATATCTGCGCCGCGGAATCCGCTTGTCCGGCACTATACCACGCCACGAGTTTGGTGTTGAGGGAGTCGATGACGCGGCGCACATCCTGTGGATCGGTGTAATTCGCCGGACGACACGCGCCCACCATAGCCAGAGTCAGTACTGCTGCGAGTGTGCGAAGCATCGAGAACCCCTCAGTTGAGTTGACCGGAGCTTACGGTGGGGCTTCCGATGGACTGACGCAAGAGAGGAGTGACCTTGGTGGTGCAGACCGTTTAATCTCTAGTAGATTCGTTCACTATGTCGCGCGCCGAAATCACCACCCCTGAGATCATCCCGGACGAGAGCGTAGTCGAGCTCTCGCTCCGCCCTCAGCGCCTGTCCGAGTTCATCGGACAGGACCGCGTGAAGGAGTCTCTGCGCATCTACATTGACGCCGCGCTCGCGCGCCGTGAGCCGCTCGACCACACGCTCTTCTTCGGCCCACCCGGCCTCGGCAAGACCACTCTTGCCGAACTCATTGCGCGCGAGCTCGGCGTCAATATCCGCAATACTTCCGGACCCGCACTCGAGAAGCCCGGCGATCTGGTTGGGACACTCACGAATCTCCGCGAGGGAGACATACTCTTCATCGACGAAATCCATCGCCTCCGGCCAATCATCGAAGAGTTCCTCTATCCGGCGATGGAAGACTACCGCATCGACATCCGCCTCTCCGAAGGACCCAAGGCGCAGACGATCATCATGCCGATCGAGAAGTTCACGCTCATCGGCGCCACGACTCGGCTCGGCATGCTCACACCGCCCATGCGCGCGCGGTTCGGGATCGAGATGCGGCTCAACTTCTATCCGCCCGCCGACCTCGAGCAGATCGTCCACCGCACGGCCGAGGTGATGCAGGTGGAGATCGACGAGGAGGGAGCGAAGGAGATCGCCAAGAGATCGCGCGGAACGCCGCGCGTCGCCAACCGCCTGCTCCGCCGCATTCGCGATTTCGCGCAGGTGCGGGCCGGCGGCAGCATCGATCGCAAGGTCGCCGCCGACGCGCTTCAGCTTTTGGAAGTCGACCAGTTCGGGCTCGACGACATGGACTCGCGCATTCTCAAGACGATCATCGAGAAGTTCGATGGAGGCCCAGTGGGCGTCGGCACTATCGCTGCGGCTGTCGGCGAGGACGTGGGCACGCTCGAGGAAGTCTACGAGCCGTTCCTCGTTCAGAACGGATTCCTGCAACGCACCCCGCGCGGCAGAGTGGCGACGGCCCAGGCGTACCGGCACTTCGGATTCAATCCGCCGAATGTAACGAATGGCACTCAGCAGCCAACGTTGTTCTAGATTGTAGTCGGCGAGGGGATCCGCGCACCCGGCGCGGAAGAAGGAGAACCGATGAGACGCTCAGTCAACATCGCGCTTGGCGCAATCAGCGGCGCTTTCGTGGTCACAGCCACGCCGCCGCTCGGCCCTCCCACAGTGCACGCACAAACGAACTGGCGCGAAGTGCGGTCCCTCAAGATGGGAAGATTCCGCGCCCGCATTGATGTCTCCCCGGCGCGGACCGTCCGGCTCTACAGCCAGCTCGATACATCGCAACTGACGAGCCCCGAGCTCGCCGCGGATACTGTGAGAGCTTGGCAGCTGATGGTGTTCTCGGAGCTCGACAAGCCGACGCGGATGGAGTACATGCTGGGGAACGCGATCCTCGTGCAGCCGTTCGCTGCCGACAGCGCGACCATCGGCTACGTGCTTACCGTCGCCGACACGAGCGGCAAGTCCCGCCAGGTGGTGACAGACATCGACGGGATGGAAGAGTTTCTCGATCTGCTCGCCAAGGGAGCGGCCGCCGCGACGACACTCACCGACGCAGAGCTGAAGCGCCTGGGTCCAGTGGTGCAGAAGCCGATCGAGCTGGCCAAGCACGTCAACTTCGTCTACCCGCGTACCGCCAGGCTCGCCGGACAAAGTGGATCCGCGGTCGTTCAGTTCGTGGTCGACACCTCAGGACACGCCAAGCCCGAGTCCATTACCTGCACGCAAGCGACGTACAAGGATTTCGCCGACGCGGCGGTTGCCGTGGTGAAAACGATGGAGTTCATCCCGGCGACGATCGAGGGACACAAGATCGAGCAGCTCGTCCAGTATCCGATCGACTTCAAGTTGAATGCGGTGCTGCCGGTGAAGCCGTTCGAGATACCAACGCGGAGAGGACGGCGATAGAACTGGCCAAAGTCCTATCGATAAATGTCGGGATGAAGCTCGCCCACTTGAAGCATCGAGCTACTGGACAACCGCAATCAAGATCGTGGCGGCGAGCTCCAATGGACCGCTCCCGCGACCGCGCTTGAACAGCCATGCATACTGGGACCGGCTCCATCCTTTAGGACCAGCGGAGTACTGGTCGACGAGAGCGGTCCACACATCTCCTCGCAGCGCCACGCGCCGCCCGCGAGTGTCCTGAGCGTTCCATAGACCCTCTGGCTGTCCGCGGATCGGAAGACCGACTGTCAGAAAATATTCGGGTGCCTTCGGGCAGCCGGCGTGGACGTCGGCGCGTTTCGAGCGCGCCGCTGAAGTCGATCCACGTGGCGGAGGTGGCAACGGCACACCAACGCCTGCGCACTGGGGATATGAGACAGCGCGTCCCGACGGTGCGCCGCTCATTTTCAGAATCTGTTTTCGATTGTCGAGCAGCTGGTCCATCGCTGACTCGCCTGCACGGCCAAAGCTGAGCGTGGGGTCAATCCCCTGCACACCCGAGAAGACTTCCGGATACCCCGACGGTGTTCCGTACGGGCGCGGGTCGTATCGAAACCGTTCAAGATGATTCGGATAATCGTCGTCGCCTCCCGCGAGCTGAGCGCGCACGACGGCGGCGAACAACTCGGAATCCGCGCGTATCATGGTAAGCTCCTCTGTGGGGGAGGACATTCGGGCCGCCCGGGGATCCTCCTGCACGGGCCGCGGTTTCGGTGGCGGGGCCGACGCGCAGCCAGCGATCGCGATAAGGCAGGAAATCCACACAAGGCTGGCAAGGTTCTGACATTTAGGGATGCTCATTCCGCTCCGCCGATTGCACAAACGATGCCTCGACAAATCTCGCCTGAATTCGAGATAGGCGGGCGGGATTCCGACCGGTTTCGATGATATTTTTCTGACTTCCAGAATGAGGCGGAGATTTGCCCAAGTCCAGGATCGCCAAGGGAACGCAGGATCGTAAACCCAAATCAACGAAGGTTTTCGATCCGCTCACCAAACGGTCGGCGCCTTCCGATCTGGCGCCGGAGAAATTTCGCGCGATTGGCCATTCGCTCGTCGATAGTATCGCGGATTTTCTGGAAGATCTGCCCGACGCGCCGACGGCATCGCCCCTTCTGCCCGACGCAATGCGGGCCAGGCTCGGCAAACGTGAGATGCCCGAAAAAGGCGCTGACATAGCTCCCGTCCTCGAAAAGTTCAGCCGGCTTTTCTTCGAGCACTCTACCCACAACGGCAGTCCGCGCTTCTTCGGCTACATCACTTCGTCAGCGGCGCCGATCAGCGCGCTGGCAGACCTTCTCGCCGCTTCCGTCAATCCAAACTGCGGTGCGTGGGCGCTCTCACCGATCGCAACCGAAATCGAGAACGAATCCATCCGCTGGCTCGCGCAGTTCATGGGACTGCCGGGCAAGTGGGATGGCGTGCTGGTTAGCGGCGGGAACATGGCGAACATCGTCGGCTTCTTCGTCGCGCGGAGAGCGAAGGCGACGTGGGACATTCGCGCGAAGGGCGTCGCTGATCCCGAGAGCCGGCGCCTTGTTCTTTACGGATCGGCCGAGATGCACACGTGGATCAACAAGGCGGCCGACATGGCCGGTCTGGGGACCTCGGCGGTTCGCTGGATCGCGACCGACGACCTGCTTCGCATGCGCCCCGACGAGCTGCGCAAGCAAATCGCAGCGGATCGCGCCGCTGGTCTTCACCCCTTTCTCGTCGTCGGGACAGCCGGGACCGTCGGCACGGGCGTGACCGATCCGCTTCCCGAGATTGCGAAGATCTGCAAGGAGTTCGATCTCTGGTTTCACGTCGACGGCGCGTACGGAGCGCCCGCTGTTGCGCTCGACGACGCGAGTGCAGATCTCAAAGGATTGCGCCTGGCGGACTCGATCGCGATCGATCCGCATAAATGGCTGTACAGCTCGATCGAAGCGGGCTGTCTTCTGACGCGCCACCCGGACGCGCTCCGCGATGCCTTCGCTTTCAAGCCTTCGTACTACCAGTTCGACGACAACGAGGGGCAGGAGGTGAAGAACTACTTCGAGTACGGCCCGCAGAATACGCGCGGTTTCAGGGCGCTCAAGATCTGGCTCGGGTTTCAGCAAGCCGGCGCGAGCGGCTACAGGCGGATGATCGCGGACGACATCGAGCTCGCGCACAGGCTGCACGAGTTCGTCGGCAAGCAGGAGCTGCTCGAGCAAGGAACAGTCTCGCTGAGCATTGCCACTTTCAGGTTCGTGCCCGCGGATCTGCGACGTCGTTCGCGTGGCGACAAGGCCGTCACGGACTATCTCAACGAGCTGAATGCGCGGATTGCGACCGCGCTCCGTCTAAGTGGCCGCGCGTTTGTTTCCAACGCGCATATCGAAGACCGGTATTTGCTGCGCGCGTGCATCGTGAATTTCCGGACTACTCTGGCCGATGTTAAAGCATTACCGGAAGCGATCGTTGAGCTCGGTCGCGATCTCGACGATCGGATAAGACCGAGAGAGCTTCGGCGCACCTGATCAGCAACCTTCGCTCGGCGCGAGGGGCGTAGATTTCGGCCAATGTACTCGACGTGCCTCTTCTGCCACACTGATCTCGGCGCCAACGAAGCGGTCGAGCACTTTCCCGTTGGGCGCCGCCTTGCATTCGACGCCGCGAAGGGACGCTTGTGGGTCGTGTGTCGGAGCTGCGAACGCTGGAACCTGACGCCGATCGAAGAGCGCTGGGAAGCGATCGAGGAATGCGAGCGCGCTTTTCGCGGCACCAAGCTTCGCGTCTCGACCGAACACATCGGGCTCGCGCGACTTACTGAAGGAACGGAGCTGGTTCGCATTGGTGCGCCGCAGCGTCCCGAGTTCGCAGCCTGGCGTTACGGCGATCAGTTCGGCAAACGACGCAAGCGGCAGATACTGGTGACGGGAGCGGCCCTGGCTGGAGGCGCGCTCATGGTCCCGTTTGGCGGAGTCATCGGGGCGTCTCTGGGCATCGGAGGCTACAACATCTTTCAGATCGCACAGTTCTCGGCAAGCCTCGTCCACCGCAATCGCATCGTCGCCCGACTCACAGGGCCGGATGGAAAGCCGATCGTGGTGCGACGCCATCACGTCCGGGACGCCATGCTGCTCCAGGGCGATCGCAATCAGCCATGGGGCCTTCGCCTCGAGCATAACGTTGGACGGGATTCCGGAAGACCCTGGTGGGTGTACGACCCGCAAAAGGACACCATCGTCGTCCGTGGAGAAGAAGCGTTGAGAGTCGCCGGTCAGATCCTTCCCGGCATGAACTACAAGGGAGCGTCGAAGCGACAGTTGAAGGAGGCAATCAACCTTGTCGAATGCCACCGTGATACCGATTCATTCTTCCGTGCCGCAGCGAGAACGGCTGACCTGCCAAACTGGTTTCAAGAAAGCAGACGCGGAACTCTGCAACAGCTCCCTTCCGAGATCCTGTTGGCGCTCGAGATGATTTCACACGAGGAATCGGAGCGCCGAGCGATGGAAGGCGATCTACGAATTCTCGAGCAAGCGTGGCGCGAGGCCGAAGAGATCGCCGGAATCTCGGACGACATGTTCCTTCCGGAGGACATCTCGAAGCGGCTGACTGAGATGAAGGGACGTTGACCAGGGACGGCACCCGCACTTCACACTACGACTTCGAACTCCCCGCCGATCGAATCGCGCAGCAGCCCACAGCGCGACGTGGGGACAGTCGACTCATGGTCGTCAATCGTTCCACTGGCGAGATCTCGCACAAGCAGTTCAGCGATCTCGAGCAGCTCATTCCTCCCGGCGACGTGATCGTGCTCAATACAACGCGCGTGTTCCGCGCTCGGCTACTGGGTATTCGCGAGAATGGAACTCCGGCCGAAGTTCTCCTCCTGAAACCACTCCCCGATTCGACGTGGGAGGCAATGGTGCATCCCGGCGGAAAGCTCAAGCCCGGGCGAACGGTTCACATCGCCGATGACCTGGAGGCAGAGATCGTATCGACCACGGAGCGCCGCACTCGAGTAGTGAAGCTGAACACTTCGCTGCCAATCGACGAAGCAATCGAGAAGTATGGACACGTTCCGCTTCCTCCTTACATCACGCGCGCGGACCAACCGGCCGATGTCGAGCGGTACCAGACCGTGTACGCCAACGAGAGTGGGTCGGTGGCGGCGCCGACCGCGGGACTCCATTTCACGCCGGAAATGCTCGACGCGCTCGTGGCGAAGCGAGTCAAGCGCGCCGATCTTCTCCTTCACGTCGGCGCCGGCACCTTCAAGCCGGTCGAGGTAGAGCACCCCGCCGATCACGTCATGCACGAGGAGTCGTACACGCTCCCGGCGCGCACCGCGGAAATCCTCAACGAAACGCGAGCGAGTGGTGGAAAGATCTGGGCGGTCGGCACGACCAGCGTCCGCACTCTCGAGAGCGCGATCGGCGACGATGGGATCTTTCGGGAGAAATCCGCTGACACCCGCATCTTCATCCGGCCGCCCTACGAGTTTCGCGCCGTCGATCGGCTCATCACCAATTTTCATCTG
>Ga0137415_10000097_pt1 | contig 68010 bp, 50 predicted proteins | sample CZODoug3_1_1_16f_FD_183082 | JGI IMG/M metagenome (GOLD analysis project Ga0137415, IMG submission 183082) | Vadose zone soil fungal communities from Angelo Coast Range Reserve, California, USA - CZODoug3_1_1_16fungal (Hybrid Assembly) | ecosystem: Environmental > Terrestrial > Soil > Vadose... | reverse complement strand
ACAAAACTCACACTGGTGATGACGAGCCTGGTGCTGCTCGTCGCGGCGGTTTTGTCTGGAGTATTTGCGGCGCAGCTGCTCGAACAATTGTTGGAGGCTACCAACACGCGGGCGGATGACCTCGGGAAGCAAGTGTTCGTGCAGGCTAAACACGCGCTGCTGGAGGCCGGCCAACAGGGCTTGCGGCCCGCCTCAGACGCTCCCGACGAAATTCATGATTTTGTAAGGCACGCCTTTGAAATCAGTGACGGCCTGCGCACGCAACTCAAAGCCGCGAAGGAAAATCCCCTGATTTATGAAGTTTCCATCACCGACCTTGACGGAATGGTGCTGGCCTCGACCGACGAAAATCTGCCGGGATTATATCTGCCGCGAAGAACACCTCTTTCCCAGCTGGTGCAGCGAAATTTTCTGCACCAGGTGAAGGTGCTCGCCGGGCCAACAAAGGTTTTCGAGCTGGATTTTCCGTTCAGCAATGCGAACCGCCCGTTCGGAGAAGTGCGCGTAGTGCTCAATGTCGGTTTGCTGGTGAGTGAAATCGCGCCGAGCCTGTGGACCTCCGGGACGATCGCGTTCCTTGCGTTGGTGGTTTCCACGATGCTTGCGGCCATCGTAAGCAGAGCGACCCTGGCTCCCTTGCAAGATATCTCCGCGCAGTTGGACCGCATCTCCGCGGGACAATACGACGTGCCATCTTCGGAATGGCGAGGCTTCGGAGGAAGCGGCGATGAATTGGGTCTAGTGAGCCGGAAGATTACTAAGGTCGGAGAACAATTGCGCGGGGTGCATGAAATATTCAGCACCATGCGGGAAAACATGAACTCCGTCATGGCCGGGCTCGAAGACGGATTGCTGCTGTTCACGCGGGATTCGCGGGCCGTAATGATCAGCCCGGCAGCGGAGAAATTCCTGGGTGCTCCCGCCGGACAATTTCTAGGACGGCGCGTGACGGAAATTTTTCCGCCCGGCCATCCGTTGCACGAGCCGCTGCACATTGAAAGCGACGAGCTAAGCGAAGTGGCGGCCGAAACAGAACTGGAGACGAGCGAGGGGCCGAAACGCATAAGCGTGAGCGTACAGGCCATTCAGGAAGATGGTGAACGCATGGGCGCGCTGGTGACGCTGCGCGACCTGGACTCGCTGGAGAGCATCAATACGCAACTTCAAGTGAGCGAGCGGCTGGCGGCGTTGGGGCGCATCACCGCAGGCGTGGCGCACGAAGTGAAGAATCCGCTGAATTCGATGCGGCTGTGGCTGGAAAACTTGAAGGAATCACTCCCGGCGGAGGCCGACGGCGCGTCGCGGCAAGCAGTGCAAGTACTCGACAAGGAGATCGACCGGCTGGACGCGGTCGTAAAACGTTTCCTCGATTTCACGCGCCCGATGGACATCCGTTTGGAGGCGACGCAGCTGGCCGAACTTTTGAGGGAAGTTCTGGAAGTCGCGCAGCCCCAGCTTCAGAAGTCCAACATCCAACTAGCTCAGCTCTTGCCGATCGATGTGCCCGAGGTTTACGTGGACCGGGCGCTGCTCAAGCAGGCGGTGCTGAATCTGGTGCTGAATGCCGCGGAAGCGATGCCCAGCGGGGGGCAATTGCGGCTGGTTTTGAGCCGGCGCGGCGAAGCGGCGGAAATTACTGTGGGCGACACCGGCAAAGGAATTCCGCTGGAAAACCGCCAGAAAATTTTCCAATTGTTTTTCACCACGCGTCCGGGAGGCAGCGGAATCGGGCTTGCGAGCACGTTTCGAATTGTGCAGCTTCTGAACGGTTCGATAGACTTTACTTCGGAGGTCGGCCGGGGCACGACGTTCCGAATCGAACTGCCACTCGCGGCCTGAACATGACGGAAAACCCAGTCCGGTCCTTAATGGTGCTGTCGCGTTGTTCTGCTCGGTCGGTCATTGCACTTCTTTGCTGTGCCACAGGCGTGTTGAGTGGATGCAGTATGCGGAAACGACCGAACATTGCCTGGACAACGGCGGTACAGGTAAGGCCTGTAACACAGGCGCGCACCCTGGAAGGAAATGATGTATCCGGGGACCCACTCCCGGAGCTGCGGCTCGAGCTACCCTTTCCTGGCCGTCTAATTGTCGTACGGACTTTGCCACCGCCGCGACCGCGGGGCAGCACACCACCTCCTATTGCCACGGGAAACGATACCGAAAAGTCGGAAGCACCAACGATTGTTCCGCAGCTAACGTCACAAGAATCGGCGATTGCCGAACAGCAGACGAACCAGAGTCTGCGAATCGCGGAGAATAATCTGCAGTCTGCGCGCGGGAAAAACCTGAACGCCACACAGACAGACCTGGTTTCCAAGATTACAGGGTTCATTAAGGACGCGCGGGAAGCCGCGCAGATCACGGATTGGAGCCGGGCTCGCAGCCTGGCGAAAAAAGCGCAAGTCCTGTCAGAAGAACTCGCCAGTTCACTGTAGTTCCAGATCCAAATCACATCTTTCTTTGCACGTGGTGCGTGACATAAGAAAAGGCGCAGCATGCTGCGCCCCTACAAGGGCTAACGGTGGCAGCCTGCGGGTGTGGAGAAAGCCTGCGGACAGATGCGCTAAGATGACATCATGAAGAAGTTCGACGCAGCGATCGCGGGCGGTGGGGTAATCGGCGGAGCTATCGCGCTGGAGCTTGCGCGTGCCGGTTTGCGCGTGGCGGTTTTTGACCGGCAGCAGCCAGGCCAGGAAGCGTCGTGGGCCAGTGCGGGAATTCTTTCTCCGGCGCCGGAGAATCCGGGAATGGTGACGATGGTGCCGCTGGGAAAGGCCAGCATCGCTCTCTATCCGGAGTTTGTTGCGCAGGTCGAAGAAACTTCCAGCAGGAGCGTAGGCTTTCGGCCGAAAGGTACACTTGAAGCGCTGTTTTCGCATGATACGAAAGCGCAGCTCAGCACGATTATCGCGCTGCATCACGGCTTGGGATTGAAAGCGGAACCGCTTCGCGCAGAGGATGCCCGCGAGCTTGAACCGGCGTTGAGTGAAGAAGTCGAAGCCGCGGTGCTTCGGCCGGAGGAAGCTTCGGTGGATAACCGGGCGCTGACGGCCGCCATTCTGGAAGCGTCGCAACGCAGCGGCGCGGAGATTTTTTCTGGAAACGGTGTGAAAGCAATCTGGCGCGAGGGGAATCGCTGCGCGGGATTGGTACTGCAGAACGAAAAAGTGGAAGCAAAATGGACGGTCATTGCGGCGGGATGTTTTTCGGCGACGATCGACGGAATTGCACAATACGCGCCGGTGCGGCCCGCAAAAGGACAGATGGTGGCTCTGCGAGCTGATGATTTGAAGATCGACCGCGTGCTGTGGTCCGAGAAGATTTATCTGGTCTCGCGGAACGATGGGCGAATTGTCGCGGGGGCGACCGTGGAGCATGCTGGTTTCGACAAACGCGTGACGGCAGGTGGAATCGAAAAGATACTTTCCGCGGCCATCGAACTTGCGCCGGGCCTTGCGAGTGCGCGCATCGAAGAAACTTGGGCGGGCCTGCGGCCCGATTCTCCCGATCACCTGCCGATACTCGGCCCGACCGACATCGATGGGCTGGTGATGGCCACAGGGCACTTCCGCAGCGGAATTCTGCTAACACCCATCACGGCGCGGCTCATCCGCGAATGGATTACGGAACAGCGCGTGAACGTGGATTGGGACCGCTTCAGCCCGCTGCGATTTCAGTCCGCCGCGACTGACGCGGCGCGTCACGCGCCCGCCTGAAACTCTCTAAACTTGGGGCACCCGGCCTGCGGCAGGCAGGCAAACCCCGCAAGGATTGGCCAGCCACCGGTGGGGCTGTGATAATCTCGAGGCATGAAATTGACAGCCGTTTATGAACCCGCCAAAGAGGGGGGCTATACCTGCTTTGTGGAGGAGATTCCTGCCGCGATTTCCCAAGGCGAAACCATCGAAGGGGCCAAAGCGAATCTTGCGGACGCGCTAAAACTGGTGCTGCAGTGCCAGCGCGAACTTGCGGAAAAAGGCCTTTCTCCACACGCAGTGCGTGAGGTCTTCGAAATCGCGGAAGCATGAAACTCGCGGAATTGGAACGCCATCTGCGCCACCAAGGTTGAAAAGTAAAGGCGCAGATTTGTCGACAAATACTAGAAAACGTCCCGTCTGTCTCCGGCGCCGTCCCCCAGCCTCGTAAGGATCCGCCACCCGCCCGGGAGCAGGAGAAGCGGCTGGCCAGCCGTAAAGCCACAACGATACCAGCAACTCCGGATCGGTCGCGTCTCGGCTAAAGCTCAATTTTTATGAGCGTTTTCGGCACGGCGTCAGTTGTCAGGGGCAGGCACCTGTTGTCAGCAGGAAGCAGCAGGTCTCTTTGGCTACTCGAACGAGAGAGATTCAGTCCCTGCAGTGGAATTAAGGCTCAGGCCGTTGCTGGCGCACGGGGTATTGAATGATAGGCTGAAATTGTCCGAGATTGTTGAATTGAATCTGGCTGGCGTCCAGCGATAGGTCCCGTTCGAGGACCACGTCCATGGTGGAGCCGCGCGGAAGCTCGGCTTCCGGTCCACGGGTGAGCAGAACGGCAGCAAGACCGGCCGCCGCGCCGATGCCAGCGCCAATGCCAGCGCCTTTGGGGGTGCGGGTGGCGATTGCTCCGATCCCGGCCCCCGTAGCGGTTGTTGATACGACCGTTCCCACCTTCTGGCCTTTGTTGCCGCCACCAGTAACTTTGCCTTCCGAATCCATGGTCTCCTTGCCGCCGGAATCCGCGCTGCGCGGGGCGGCCCGCAGGTCAACCGTGTACCCATTTGGAAGGATCAACGTATCGAGGCGCATCCGAAATTCGCCGCGACCCTTGATTCGTCCGGGGCGCTTGGCTTCCAGCAGTTCACCGCGAAGATAGGAACCTACGGGGATCACAATGCGGTTGTTCGAGGTAATCGGAAAGGAGGTTTGAAGATAGACGGAGTCGCCGGCTTTGGCGCTGCGCGTGGAGATACCATTCTGAAGCACGACGCCAACACGCGTTCCCGAAGGAACCACGATCGTTTCGCCGGAGCCAGCCTGGGGCGTTGCTGGCGGAGGTGCAGGCGCAACTGCCGGCGGTGCACCGGACTGCGGCCCGTCAGGCTGCTGAGCCGCGCAGGATGCGACAATTGCCAGCATGCTTGCGATCAAACACAGGTCTTGACACAAGTTTTGCCGAAGCCCTCGCCGTAGTTTCTCTCTCATGGCAGCCCTCCGCGACGCTTTGATGCGATGCAATAAGCAACGCTCTCGGATGTCTGAGTATAACCCCGCCTACTCATCAATTCGCTAGAGTTTGACCAGCGGGAAAACGAGGGCTACGCTTGAGCGACACCCAGGAGAATCGCATGGCGAAGCTGGCGCTGATTTACGGGATGAGACTGCTGCCCGAGGAAGAGCTTGGTGAAGTGAAGGATGCGACAGTGGTACTGAAGAATGGCCGCTCGGCGCGCGTGACGATGCACCTGATTGAAGGCAGCAAGGAAGAGATCGAGAACACTTTTCGCCAGTCCATTGAAGCTTTCTTTGAGATGTATCCTGAGATTTAGAGCTTGTAGATTAGAAGTTGGAGATTGGAAGAGAAATCAGCGGTTGCCGAAGTTTTCCGGGTCGGCGTTGGGGTCGCCGAGATTATCGTTGATTAGAACAGTCGACTGGCCAGTCAATTCGAAACGCTTGCGGCATTTGTAGCAAGCGACCAGGTCATCCAGCCGCACCATATAGGAACTGGCCTTCGCGAACTTCTTCCGGTCTTCCTCGCCGATTCCGCGCGGCAATTCTTTTTTCTTCCGGCAGACTTTCCAGCGCACGGGCGCTTCGAATTCGCCGCGGCAGCTCGGGCAGACCAGCTTCACTTTCCGGGTTTCTTCTTTTTCCGAATAAAATTGGCGCTCGTCCATGATTTAAGGAGCGGGTGTGCTCACCGCTTCCCCGATTGTAACAAATTCAAGGCCGAGGTCACGCCAGCGCGGCAACCAATACTCGAGAGCGGCCAGCGTCCGGGAGCGGTCGCCGTTCAGCTCACGGTGTCCGCCGTCATGGAGACAGAGGACATCGCCTGTGCTGGCAGCGGCTGCGCCGGAACTCTTTCCCAAGTTCCGCTGCGCGTGGTCAGCGATGGGCTGCAAGCGTGGAATCAGCCATTCCGCAGGTTTCTCCCGCCAATCACCGGGAAGCAGCGTCCACATGACCGTGCGGTAGCCCAGTTCGCAGGCCGCAGGAACGACCCAGGGATTGCGCATCCCAAAGGGCGGGCGAAACCATTTCGGGGGCGAGCCCAGCGCACTCGAAATCGCGTCGTGGCAGAGGCGCAGCTCAATCCTGATCTCTCTGCGCGTGAGGCGGAAAAGATTCGGATGCGTTTCGGTGTGATTGCCGACGAGGTGCCCACGCGAGACGGTTTGTCGAACGAGTTCTGGACATTCGCGCACGTATCTGCCAATCAGGAAAAATGTCGCACGCGCGTTGTAGCGGTCGAGAAGATCAAGCAGCTTCGGCGTGATCGCCGGATTCGGTCCATCGTCGAATGTAAGAACCAGCTTGCGCGCGGAGTTTGTCCGGCAGATCGTTTTTCCAAAAAGCTGAGCACGTGGATGCGTCGCGCCGTAAGCAAGCGCGCCCGCCGCCGTTAGGGCGCCCGGAACCGCAATGAATAAGGGATTCAAGTTGTAAACCCCGCCTCGAATCTTCAAGGCGAACGACCTAGGATACAGCATCCGGCCGGGAGATGTGGTCTGTTGAGACTGTAATTGCGTCAAATTGAGACACATGGTCCGATTCAGTCCGGGAATCAGAGTAAGAAAACTCACTGGTTCTGGAATGCCTGTAACTTACTAATTATAAATAACTTAGCCTGGAACTCTACCCTACTCTTCTGTTATCAATGGAGTTCTTATTGCAACAAATTCTAATGTGAACGTGTGCTCACCAGCAGATACCAGGCTTCGAGAAAGCCCTGCAGTTCGCAGCGCTTTCGATCCTCGGCGGTTCTCTGTGTTTGGGCTGATCTTTGGCTTAGTGCTGATGGTTTCCCCGGTTCGCGGACAGGACAGCACGTCAGAATGGCAAGCCCAGGTGCGCAAATATGCGCAGGCACAAGATTGGGACTCGGCGCTGCGAGTGGTTGATCGCGAAATCGCCCGGGCTCCCCAGGACATGGACGTGCGCGCGTGGCGTGCGCGCGTTTTGGCCTGGTCGGGAGGACTCGCGGAGGCGGAAAAAGAGTATCTGGCAATCCTGAAAGTGTTGCGAAACGATCCGGACAACTGGATGGGTCTTGCGAGTGTGTATTCACGGGAAGGAAAAACAGAAGAGGCGTTGCGGGCGCTCGACGTTGCCGTGGAGCTTGACCCGAAACGCGCTGACCTTCACGCTGCGCGCGCGCGGGCGTTGCGTGCCACAGGAAAGCGAAGCCAAGCTCGCATCGAATTTCAGAAAGCTCTGGATCTGGATCCCTCCAACACAGAAGCGCACACCGGGATGCTATCGACGCGCAACCAGCCAAGACACGCACTACGGTTCGGCGAAGGCAACGACATCTTTAATTTCGCGGGGGCCAATCACGACGGAGCGGTAAGCCTTGTATCGCGGTGGACACCGCACTGGACCACGAGCTTCGCAGGCAGCTTCTATGAACGAGCGGGAATCAACGCAGGGAAGTTTTCCGGCGCAATTACGGGACGGCAGCCCCGCTGGGGAGCCCTGACGATTGGAGGCGCAGCGGGTCATGACAATGCGGTGATCCCCAGGAGCGAAGCTTTTTTTGAGGCGGACCACGGATGGAAAAGCAGCGAAACCAATATCTTGCGCTCCGTGGAATTTGTCTACGGGCAGCATTGGTATTGGTATCAGCAGTCCCGGATCTTGACTCTGAATGGCACAACGATTCTGTACTTGCCGCAAGAGTGGACGCTGTCGCTGGGAGCCACAGGCGGTCGCAGCGCCTTTTCAGGAACAGGTGCGGAATGGCGGCCTTCCGGAATGTCGCGGCTGGGGTTTCCTCTTGCGGGATGGGGAGAAAAGCGGCTTTCTGGGAATATATTCTTCGCCGTCGGCACGGAAGATTTCGCGCAAATCGACCAGATCGGGAGATTCGCGTCCCAAACCTATGGCGGCGGACTGCGCTTCCAGTTAACGGCACGACAGGACGTGACGAGCTACGCGTCGTATCAGAAGCGGACGCAGAACAGGACGGATACGGCTTTCGGGTTTAGCTATGGAATCCATTTTTGAAAAACTGTGGAGGCTGGGCCCAGCCGCGTTCGTGCTGAAGGCCATCGTTGCGGCCATCGTGGCCGATGCGCTGCTGCTGGCCTTCATCCTGCTTCGCAGGACCTACCGCAAGCGTTTCTTTGCGAAGCGAGATGCACGGGTCTTCGAATTACGGCAAAAATGGGCCGCCCTGATTTCCGGCGAGATTCCCTACGAAACTTGGCGTAAAAAGCCCTTCGACCGGCGGATTGTCGAGACCATCGCACTGGACGCGTTTGAAGCCGCAGGATCAGAAGAATCGGCGCGCCTGCTGAGATTCCTGAGGGATAGCGGTCTGATCGAAAAGCGCATCTTTGAAGCGCGGCACCTCAAGGGCTGGAGACGCATGCGGGCGCTGGTGGCGCTGGGGCGAACGCGTGCGCCAGAGGGTATTCCGGCATTGGGGGAGGCCCTGCGGGACCGCGATCTGGAAGTACGGCTAGCGGCACTGCGAGGCTTGGGGCGCATCGCCTGTCCGGAAGCAGGGGAGGAAATTCTGGCATGGGTGGGAGAAAGAGGATTGTCTGTGCCGGCGCTTCCGCTGCAAAGCGCACTCATCCAATGTTGCGCAGAGCGTCCGCAGCTGCTCATTCCCTATGTGCAACATGCGGAAGGTCCCATGCGCGAACTGTTAGGCCGCGTGCTCGGCGAGGTCGCGACTCCCTCCATGGGGTTGGACCTGCTGCAATTCATAGGAGATGAGCGCGAAGAACTACGAGCCGCGGCCGCCCGTGCCATGTCACACGCGGAATCCGGCCTGGCATTCGATGCACTGAACGAACTGGCGCACGACCCCGTTTGGTTTGTGCGGCTGCGCGCGATCGTGGGCCTCGGCGGACTCTGCGATCCGCGCGCGATTCCTGCCTTGCTAGGAGGGCTAGTTGATTCGAACCGGCTGGTTCGGTTGCGAGCGGCGGAAGCCCTTGTGCAACTTAAAACGAAAATGGCTCCGACCTTCGAACAGGTAGTAGAGACACGCGACCGCTACGGATTACACGCGTACTTGACCGCCCTTGAGAATGCAGATTTGCGAGGAAAGCTTGAGCAGGAACTCCAAATCAGCACAGAAATCGGAGACGAAGCAAGGGACCGTCTGCAAAAGGTTCTTCAGGCAGGGTGCCTTTTGCACGAAGACTCCGCAAAAACAGGAAGCTTTGCGGACAAAGTGGCGTCGCTGCCATGATTCGATTTCTCGATATTTCGAACCACACGCTCTTCTGGTACTACCTGGCCAGCAATATCGCCTATTTGATTATGCTGATCATTGCCCTGAAGACCAGCGCGGCGCATCAGCGCAGGCTGGAAAGCCATCGCTTGGCGTGGATCAAAGATTCCCCTTTGGCCCCGCCCATCGCCATTATTGCGCCGGCCCATAACGAAGAAAGCTCCATCCGCGTGGCCGTGCGCAATCTCCTCGAGCTGGATTACCCCGAACTCGAAGTCATCGTTGTCAATGATGGATCCAAAGATCGCACTCTCGAGGAACTGCGCGAAGAGTTTCGCCTTCGGCGGGTCCGCGCGGTGTACGTTCCGGAAGCGAAGAGCGCGCCGGTGCGCGGATTGTACCGAAGCGATGCCGACTCAAGACTGCTGGTCGTTGACAAGGAGCCCGGAGGCAGCAAGGCGGACGCCGTAAATGCTGGTCTGAATGCGGTGACTTCCCCATACGTTTGCGTCGTGGATGCTGACTCTGTCCTTGAACGTGACGCGCTGCTGCGCATCATGATTCCCATCCTGGCGGATCCAAAACGCGTCGTTGCGGTAGGCGGAATCATTCGCGTGTTGAACGGGTCGGAGATACAGGGCGGCACTTTGCGGCGGGTACGACTGCCGCGCAAGAGCATCGAAGTGATCCAGGTCGTTGAGTATTTGCGCGCCTTCTTGATTGGCAGGGAGGCCTGGGCGCAAGGAAACATGCTGACGATTATTTCCGGAGCGTTTGGGCTTTTTCGCACTGATCTGGTCCGGGCCGTCGGCGGATATCGGTCTAGCTCTATCGGCGAAGACTTTGATCTGGTGGCCCGCCTGCACCGGCACTTACTCGAGAGACGGGCCGACTATCAAATTCGCTTTGTGCCCGACCCCATGTGCTGGACGGAGGTTCCTTCCGACCTGAAGTCGCTGGCAAGGCAGCGAGCACGCTGGCAAAAGGGTTTATTGGACGTGCTGTGGCCGAACCGCGACATGCTTTTCCGGCCGCGTTACGGCCGCATCGGATCGTTCGCCTTTCCCTACTTGTGGATCTTTGAGCTGTTCGCTCCGGTGTTCGAGCTCGGGGGGATTGTCACCATCATTCTCGCGGCCTCGCTGGGTGTTCTAAGCCGTGAATTCTTCCTGCAGTTCCTGATATTCGGGTATGCGTTTGCCACTGTAATTTCCATCGGCTCTGTCCTTCAGGAAGAGATCACCTACAAGCGGTACAACGATTGGCAAGATGTAGTTAGGCTCGTCAGCTACTGCTTCCTCGAGCATTTTCCTTACCGTCAAATGCACATGGTCTGGAGGCTGCAAGGCCTTTGGCAATATTTTCGCGGCGACCTCGCCTGGAAGCCCTTAAAACGCAAAGGGCTCGATGCCGCCCGGGCCCGGCTGTAACGCGCCTGCCGTCTGTGCGCCCAGCTACGAGCCGCTCCCTATGTGGTATGCAGCCGGCCGATCCTCATTTGCGGCTGATCGATGGCGCGTCAGACGGGCAGGCCGCGGCGCGCTTTCAGATCGGCAAGCAGGCGGTCCACCTCGGCGTCGCGGTCGAGACGCGTGAGTTTCTCGCCGACATCGTCGGTGAGGAGATCGACTTCGGCGGTGGCGACTGCTTCGGTATGATGCACGCGGTCCTTGAGGCGGTCGAACGCGGCGCTCTTGGAATTGTCGCCCATGACAGTCTGCGCGCGCGCCGCTTTGCCCAGGGCAATGCCGCGCCGGTGGCGAGCAAGAAGCAAGTCGCGCTTGGACTTGGCTTCGTCGAGCTTTTGTTCGAGTTTCACGAGCGCCCCCTTCAGAGTTTCCACCTGCGCCTTCTGGTCGTCCACCTGTTCGCGGTAACTTTGCGCCAGCATCTGCGAGGTTTGAAAGCGGTCGAGCGCGGCACGGGCCAAATCATCCTGGCTCTTGTCCACGGCGGTTTCGGCTTTGCGCATCCAGTCCTTGCCGGAGTCTTCGTTCTCGCGCCACTTCTTCTCAAGCATGTGCTGGTCGGCGATGGAAACCGCCACCTGCGTCTTGACCTGGAGATACTGGTTCTCCATGTCCAGAATCACCTGCTTGATCATTTTTTCCGGATCCTCGGCGCGATCAACCATGTCGTTGATATTCGCGCGAATCAAAGTGCTTACTCGTTCTAAAAGTCCCATGGTAAATCTCCTTTCGAGAGCCAAATGAATAATGCGAACCACTCAAACCTTTCAAGACAATTGCGCGTGCCCGCCAGCCGCGTAACTTGGGTCAAAGCAAGAAGTGCACGCCGAAAATCACTACTACAAATTTCGCAAGGCCGGGCAAACAAACCAGGTTCAGCGCCACGGCCCTAGCGAGCACAAAAAACGTACTCGCCCAAAAGTGACGGAATACAAAACTCGCCACCAACACTGCGAGAAGCCAAATGAAGAGAAGTTGTTCTTTCATACTCATGGCCATCCCCCAAGACCATTTAGCGTCCTCGGCAGGTCCGCAAGGACCTGCCGAGGACGGAAGAGAACACTAGGCCCTCTTGACCGGAGCCGACGGCGGCTCCGGTTTCGGCGCTTTATCGCCGATCAGGCGCACTTTGCTCAGGAGTTCCGACACTTGCATGCCAGAGAGCGCTTCGAAGAGCGCGGGCACTTGAGCGGCAATCTTGGTGATGTCGCCGGTCAGCTTGTACGCGCCGGCGGCATCGCCATTGCCCGTGGAAACGATGGTCACCTTGTCCACCTTGCTGAGCGGCTCGCTGAGTGCGCGCACCACTTCCGGTAGTCCAGTGATGAGTTTGTCGAGTACCGCGGCCTGGTTGTATTCCTGGAAGGCTTCGGCCTTTACGTTCATGGCCTTGGCTTCGGCCTCGCCTTTCTTGAAGATGATTTCGGCTTCCGCTTCACCTTGCGCGCGGATGGCAGAGGCGCGACCTTCGGCTTCGGTGATCAAGCGCTGACGCTCGGCGCTGGCCAGCGTTTCGATGCGCTGGCGTTCGACTTCCGCCTGCTTCAACACCGTGGCGATGAGCTCGCGTTCGCGGCGCTCGATTTCCGCATCCTGCACTTTCACTTGCGCTTCGCGCTCGACTTGCTGGACTTTCACGGATTCAGCAACGACCTGCTGCTGCATGACGTTGGTTTCGATTTCGTAGGCTTTGTCGGCGGTGGCCTGAGCCTTTTTCGTCATTTCGAGATAGCTGGCTTTCTTGAGGTCCAGATCGCGTTCGGCTTCGGCTTGCTTGGCCAGCGAAGCCGTTTCAGCGGCGACACGCTCCTGGTCCGCTTGCGCCTTAGCTACCGCCGCGGCGCGCTGGGACTCAGCCCGCTTGATGGCGATGTCACGATCGGCTTCGGCGGCGGCTACTTCCGCATCGCGCTTGATGCGCGCGATGTCGGGCCGGCCCATGTTGGTGATGTATTCGTTTTTGTCGCGCACTTCCTTGAGGGTAAAGCTCACCACGTCGAGCCCCATCTTGTTCATGTCCGCTGCGCAGGTCGAACGCATGCGGTCGCCCACCATCTCCGGCTCCTTTACGATTTGCTCGACGGTGAGCTGGCCGATGATGCCGCGCAGGTGGCCTTCCATCACCAGGCGAATTAAGCCTTCGCGCTGCTCCGGCCTTTTGGTCAGGAATTGTTCCGCGGCGGTGCGAATTGACACGGGGTCAGACTTCACTTTTAGTTGCGCCACCGCCTCGACGGTTACTGCAACTCCCTGGTTGGTGTACAGACTCTGCTGCGGAGCGACGTCAAAAGACATCAGCTCCAGCGAGAGCTCGCGGCACTGCTCCAGCATCGGAATCAGAATCGTGCCGCCATTTGTCACCGTTCTTGGACCGCGTATGCCATACACAATGAGCGCTTCGTGCGGTCCCACTTTTCGCAACAACGTGGCGAAGCCGGCCATCGCAAAAAGAATCGCGAGTACCAGCAGCCCAGCCATGACGGGAACCGAAAGACCAAACATAAAGACCTCCCTTTTCCACTCTGCTCCGGACTGTTCGCATCGTTCACCAGTCCGAGAAACTTTCTCTACAGTTCAGTTCGCGAAGTCTTCCCACTTTTTCACGTAGGCGATTCCGTTCTCGTAGCGCGTGATCGCCACTTCGGCGCCCTTCGGCAGAGGCTTGCCATCCTCGCTGCGCACCCCAACACTCTTGCGCACCCCGCGTTGCTCGAAAATCATTTCCCCGGTGCCTTCCTCACGAATGGGCGAACTGATCGTGCCGACCGTGCCTTCGATCCGGTAATCCCAATCCAGCATCTGCGCATCGCTCACTTTCACGATCCGCGCCATGAATTTGAAGACGAAACCAGCGGCAATGAGTCCGGAGAAAATTGCAATGCTCAACGCAACCATCGCTACCAGCCGCGAATGCCTCGAGAGCAAGTAGCCAATTCCGCCGAACCAGGCAAGGAACGTCATGATCGTCATGGCGTTGAACCAGGAGAGGCCACCGCGGGCATGCATCGTTCCGCGTCCCGCCATTCCGCCGGCGTGATGTCCGAAATGAAAGGGCCAGTGGAAACGAGCAGGCAGATGAATGTGCGTCGCGCCGCCGAGAAACGACAGTACGCTGAAAAGGAAACCCACGAAGAAGCAGAGAAGATAGAAATCGGACCAGGTCATAAGTCACCTCGAGCGCGACATTTACTTTGCGCAACTTGCCGTTGCGGTGCGCGAGCTGGAATTCGAGTCACGGACCCTGTTGACTGCTCCGGCCACCGTGAGCCGGAACTGCTCAATTGCGTAGTGGCGAGGCCGGCGGTGGATGGCCGCTGCCCCTTTGTTGTCCTCCGTTCTGATGATTGCCCGGACGCAAAACTTCTCCGAGGCGTTCAGCTAAATCGGGCGTCCGGAGAATTTCCGCCAGGAGCAAAATCGCCCGGCGCGAATCTTCATGTTCCGCGATCGTCTGGAGTGCGTGTTGCAGCGCCGGATCAGCCGTGAACTGTTCGGCGCCGGCAAAAAGCCAGGAATCGACTTTCGCGTCGATAGCGCGCAATTCCGACTGCAGCCCCGGCGTGTAGCCTTCAGGGTCGTCCACCAGGAAACCTGGATAGACGCGGAAGAATCGCGCCAGCAATTCGCGGGTCGTGTGCGTCAAGTGTGGTCGCGCGCCATTCTCGATTTGCGAGAGATACGCCTGGCTCAAACCGCGACCAATCTCGTTCTTCATCGCAGCGGCCAGTTCCTGCTGGGTCATCGTGCGGCCTAGTCCGCGAAGGGAACCTTCGACGGCGCGGAGGGAGCGAAGTTTGTCACCAAGTTTCATGGTAGGCTCACTTATTGCAATCTGCAAATATATTATTACATATTGCTATTTTGTCAAGAGAAAAATTGCCCCTGTTTTCAATAACTTACAGACATGTCTAGGATTGGTTGCCTTATTCGGGCTTGCGGAGGGACTGCAAATCGATTCCTAGTTGCTGGCACTTCTTATACAGATGGCTGCGCTCCAAGCCCAAAGCGCGGGCCACATTGGTCATATGAAAGTTGTGGCGCCGGATCTCCCCGAGCATTACTTCCCTTTCGAACGCTTCGGTGCGTTCGGCCAGCGTGCCCGTTGAACTTCCCGTGGTGGATGAACCACTCGATGAAGAATCCGAGGTAGGAAGGATTAGACGAACATCCGCCACGGTGACGTTTCCGTCCGATGCCAGCAAGATGAGACGCTCTACGACATTGCGAAGTTCGCGCACATTTCCGGGCCAACCATACTTGCGCAGTTCGCCGATGGCGTCATCCGCGAAGATTGTTTCCTTCCAGCCGTTTTGCGCCGCCACCTGTCGCGCAAAATGTGCGATGAGATCGGGAAAATCCTCCGGCCGCTCGAGCAAGGGCGGTAACTGCAACGGAAAAACATAAATCCGGTGGAACAAATCGCGCCGGAACGAATTCTGCTTCACAAGATCTTCGAGGTTGCGATGCGTGGCGACCACCACGCGCACATTCACCTTGATGGGTTTGTCGCCCCCGACGCGCTCGACCTCGCCCTCTTCCAGCACGCGCAGTAGCTTTGCCTGCATGGCCACGGGCATATCGCCGATTTCATCCAGAAAAAGTGTTCCGCCTTCGGCTTGTTCGAACTTGCCGAGATGTTTGGCTGCGGCACCCGTAAATGCGCCTTTTTCGTGGCCAAAAAGCTCCGACTCGATCAATTCCGCCGGCACGGCCGCGCAATTCAGGGTGATAAAGGGATGATCCTTCCGCGGTGATTTTTCATGGATCGCGCGCGCGACCAGTTCTTTGCCCGTGCCAGTTTCACCGAGGATGCAGACACGCGTTTCGCTCGCCGCGACGCGCTCGATCTGCGCCAGCAATTTCGTCATTGCCTGGCCGGAACCTACTAGTTCGTGTTTTCCCAAACGATGACGCAGTTCGCGGTTTTCATCTTCGAGCCGCGACAACCGCAGCGCATTTTCGACTGTTACGAGCAGCTTATCCACGGAAAGCGGCTTCTCTAGGAAATCAAGCGCACCCAGCTTCGTGGCTTTCACCGCCATTTCGATATTCGCTTGCCCGGAAATGAGCACGATCGGAGTTTTCAAGCCGGCCTTTTTCAAATCGGCGAGCAGCTCCAAGCCACTCTTTCCGGGCATGACCACGTCGGAAAGAATCAGGTCAAATGATTCTCCGCGAAGCAGATCGAGCGCGCGGGCAGCGTTGTCGCAAACGGTGGCTTCGTGCCCCGCCATTCGAAAAGCACGGGAAAGCGATGCCAGCGTATTGTGATCGTCGTCAACGAGGAGGAGATGAGCTTTGCGGGGCAAGCTTTGGTCCTTTGTAAAGCGTTAGTCGGTAGCAGCGGCAAGACTTGACGGCGTGCTCTTCTTTTCCGGAGACGCCTCACGCGGAGCGGTGGTATGGCCGGCTTGACGCTGGGGCAGGTCGATTCGAAACGTTGTGCCGCGGCCCTCGTCGCTGGTCACAGAAATGTTGCCGTGATGGTCGCTGACCACCGACTGCACGATGGCCAGCCCCAGCCCCGTGCCTTGCAACTTCGTCGTGTAATAAGGAGTGAACAGGCGGGAGCACTCTTCCGGCGTCAGGCCTTTCCCGGTGTCGGCCACTTCGATGCGTACTTGGCCATCCTGCTCCAAGGTTCTCAAGGTCAGTGTTCCGCCGGCGGGCATGGCGTCCAGCGCGTTCAGTACCAGATTCTGAAAGGCGCGGTGGAGCAAGTCAGGATCCGCGTCGATATCGGGCAGCGATTCGGTCAGGAACAACTCCGGGGTGATAGTGGGCTTACCCACTTCGTTGAATTGCGGTTCGAAGAGGCGTACCGCGTTGCGCAACGCTTCATTCACATTCACGCGGACAAATTGCGGCGCAGGCATCTTCGAAAAATCGCTGAACCGCCCGACGATGGTATTGAGATTGGCAAGTTCCGCCCGCAGAGTAGCGGTCGATTCGTGGAAGACTTCCAGAAATTGTTTGGCATCGAGCTGGCGGGCTTTCTGCAGGTTTTCCACCGTAATCTGCATGGGAAAGAGCGGATTGCGCAATTCGTGTGCGAGACGGCGCGCCAGTTCGCGCCACGCAGCAACGCGCTCGGTCTGCACCAGGCGCTCCTTCTGAGCCGCAAGCGTTTGGGTCATTTCATTGAAGGCCTTAGCAAGCTGGCCAATCTCATCACGCCCATGAACATCGATGCGCGTATCCCATCTTCCGCTGGCGACTTCGCGCGCGCCTTCAGCAAGTTCTTCGACCGGCTTGGTAATTCGTGCGGAAATCCAGAAGCTGACGAGCAATCCGACGAAAAGCGCAGCGGCAGCCACCGCGCCGGCGATCTTTAGGATTTGGCGGGTCAGCCGGACCAGCTCTCTTCGCGAGCTCCCGACGAAGAAGACGCCGAGAAGTTCATTGTTGCGGCCAGTCAAGGGAATGGCATGAAACGATTCCGCATCGGCCGGATCTCGGGTCCACTCAATCGTGCGAACGAGGGGTTGCGGCTGCTTCTGCAACTGCTCGACTAGCGGAGCGAACCGGTCGGCCTGATCGGCATCAATCTTCTCCCCCAGCAGGGACGTAGGCACAAAGCCAGGGTCGAGGTTGGTATAGATGAGCGCGCGCATCCCCGCTGGCAACACGAGCGAAGCAAGGAAATTCTTATCCAGCCGGTGCCCGCCGATGATGTACAAACTCTTGTCTGCCACGGTGTTGTTCGTTCGAACGACACTGAGGGAGATCGCCATGCCGTCAGGAAGCTCTTCTTTTTTCAAGAATGCCGGCGTGTTATTCCAGTTCTTCACCGCCGTCACCCAATCGTTCTTATAGCCAACATGAGCGGGAAACTGCGCCGAGGAAACAAGCACACCGTCGTACTTCACAAACTCCACGTAGTCCAGCCCATTTTCCTGTGCAGAACCGATGGCATCGCGCACCCAGAGAGACAAGTCGGCATTGGGACGGGACATATCGATAGCCATACGTTCGGTAATGTTATTTTCAGCGATGTTTTTTGCTTGTTGAGCGATTTCCTCGCCCCGCTGAACGAACTCCTTATTAAATTGCGCAACCAGGGCTTCGGTACGTTCCGCGTCCATCGCTTCGAACGTGGCCTGCGTGTAATGGGTCACAGCGTAAGCGACCACCGATACGGACGCAAAAATGGTAAGGAGTACCACGAATAACAATTTCGTTCGGAAGCTCATGGTTTAGCTCCGGGAGATGCGGAGGCCGGCGGAAGGACAGGAGCAACGGCACAGTTAGATTCCGCGGGCAGCGTGGTGAAAAGCCGGCCGCGCGAGCGCAGCGGGGGCAGTTTTTGCTTGGCGTACACGGGTTAAGGCTTGATGATATCACGGCTGCACGAAAGGGATTGTGGGTATGCACGGGGAGAAAGAACCGCTTCCCTGGAATCTTCCGTAGAGGGAACTCCTGCAGCACGGAGTATTGAATTACACCGAAACGATTTGCCCGGGCCAGCCGTCCATGTATGAAGTCGGTTGTTCCAGGCAGTCCATCTTCAGGAGCGTGCGATGAAGCCCAAGCCAGTTCGTGTAAGACTACTGTTGTGGCTGAGTGTAATGTTGGCAGCTTCCCTGGGGGCCATCCCCGCAAAGACGCCGGCTCAAGCCTCCGCCGACCAGGTGCCCGAAGGGCCCACCAAGCTTCTCCGCTTCGCTGACATCTCGAAGGACAAAGTGGTCTTTGCCTATGCAGGAGACCTATGGATCGCCTCGCGCGAAGGCGGCGCGGCCAGGCGGCTGACTTCCCACGTGGGCGACGAGCTTTATCCGAAATTCTCGCCCGACGGTAAATGGATCGCTTTCACCGGCGAATATGACGGCAACCCGGACGTGTACGTCATCTCCGCTGAAGGCGGCGAACCCAAGCGCCTCACGTTTCATCCCGGGAACGACATCGTCCTCGGCTGGACTCCCGACGGCAAAGACATTCTCTTCCGCTCCGACCGCTTCAGCGCCCCTCCGGGCCGTTACACCAAACTCTTTCTCGTCTCCCCGCAAGGCGGCCCCGCGAAGGCGCTCCAGGTTCCTCGCGCGAGCTTAACCACTTTTTCGCCCGACGGCACCAAGATCGCCTATCTCGAAACTTCGCAGGAGTTCCGTACCTGGAAGCGCTACCGTGGCGGCTGGAGCCTGCCCATCGCCATCTTCGACCTCAAAAAGAATTCCTACGAAGAGTTGCCGAAGACGGCGGGGATGGACCTCTTCCCCATGTGGCATGGCAACACCATTTACTTCATCAGCGACCGCGACGGCGTGATGAACCTTTTCAGCTACGACCTCGGCTCAAAGCAAACGAAAAAACTTACCGACTACAAGGAATACGACATCAAGTGGCCGAGCCTTGGGCCTGACGCCATCGTCTATGAAAACGGCGGCGTGCTCCACGAATTCAATCTCGCCAGCGGTAAGACGCGCAATCTGCCGATTGTGGTCCGCGCTGAAGACGTCGAAGCCCGCCCGGAATTCAAGAGCGTTGCGCAATCCATTGGGAGCTACTCGCTCTCTCCTTCGGCGGCGCGTGCGCTGGTGGAGGCTCGCGCCAATATCTTCACGATTCCCGCCGAGCACGGCAGCATTCGAACGCTGACCACCAATCATTCCGGCGTTCACGAACTGAATCCAGCCTGGTCGCCCGACGGAAAGTGGATCGCGTATCTCTCCGACAAGACCGGCGAATTCGAGCTCTACACTCGCCCGCAAATGGGCGGCGAGGAAACGCGCATCACCACCGATGGCGGCGTCTATCGCTATGGCCCGGTGTGGTCGCCGGACAGCAAGAAGCTGCTCTATTGGGACAAAGTGTTGCAACTCTGGTACGTCAGCCTTGACGACAAGAAGCCTGTGCTCGTCGACAAATCCGAGTACGGCACCCTCTCGGACGGGAGCTGGTCTCCAGACAGCCTCTGGATTACCTACTCCAAGCCGCACCGCCGCGGCTCCAGCGATGTCTTCCTTTACTCACTGGGAACGAAGAAAATCACCATGGTTTCCTCCGGTTTTTACAGCGACAACAATCCTGTTTTCGACGGCAACGGGAAGTATCTTTATTTCATTTCCACGCGCTATTTTTATCCCAGCGTCGGCCAGCTTGATCAACGCTTCAACTATTACTCCACCGACGGCGTTTTTGCCGTCACGCTGAAGGCCGATGAAGCTTCCCCGTTCAAACCTCAGAGCGACGAGGAAAAAGCAGCCGACGAAAAGAAAGATGATAAAGAGAAGAAAGACGACAAGAAAGCTGCTGACGCGAAACCCAGCGACAAGAAGCCGGACGAACAGAAAGAGGAGAAGAAAGACGAAAAGAAGCCTGAACCGGTCAAACCGGTTCAAATTGATCTGGACGGCATCAGCTCGCGCGTCGCGACCGTGCCGATCAGCGCTGGCATTTTGAATAATTTGGCTGCGCGCAAGGATAAGTTTTTCTACATCTCCACGCCGCAAGAAGCGCGGCAATTCGGCACAGGCGACCGCGGCTCAAGAAATATTCTTCACGTTTACGACGTGACCAAGCGCGAAGACAAAGTGCTGCTCGAAGGTATTGACGGCTACGACCTCGACAAGGAAGGCAAAAAAGTCATCTACAAAGCTGGGCCCGTTTACGGCATCGCTGAAGCCACCCCGGGCAAGGCCAAAGTCGGCGACGGCAAGCTCAATCTCGGTGAACTCCAGGTGAAGATCGATCCCCGCGAAGAATGGCGCGAGGTGTTCCACGAAGCGTGGCGCGTCGAGCGCGACTTCTACTGGGACCCCAACATGACCGGCCACAATTGGAAGAAAATTGGCGAGCGCTACGAAGCGCTGCTTCCATGGGTGGCGCATCGCAGCGATTTGAATTACATCATCGGCGAAATGATCGCGGAGCTGAGCACTTCGCACACCTATGTGGGCGGCGGCGATCAGCCGTCGAAGCCGCATGTGAGCGTTGGCATGCTCGGCGCCGATTTCGAGCCCGACGGTGGATACTTCCGCATCTCAAAGATTTATCCTGGCGAGAACTGGAATGACTCCACGCGCTCGCCGCTGACCGAGCCGGGATTGAAAGTGAAAGCCGGCGACTACCTGATCTCTGTCGATGGCCAGGAAGCGCGTTCGAATCAAGACGTTTATTCCTATTTCCAGGATCTCGCCGGGAAACTCGTCACGCTGAAAATCAATTCCAAGTCGAGTCCCGAAGGCGCGTGGGAAATCACGGTGAAGCCGGTGAACGGCGAAGCCGGTCCGCGCTATCTCGCTTGGATGGACGAAAACCGCCGCAAGGTCGCGGAGGCTACCGGCGGCCGCGTCGGATACATGCACGTGCCGGACACCACCTTCCCCGGCATCATCGCCTTCGACAAGCAGTTCACTGCGCAGCTCGATAAGGACGGCATCATCGTCGACGAGCGCTACAATTCCGGCGGGCAGATTCCTGACTTCTACACGGAAAAGCTCCGCCGTGAGCTTCTCTCCGCGCTCGCGCCGCGCGAAGGCAAGGACACTCCCTGGCCTCCCGTCGCGATTTATGGGCCGAAGGTGATGATCGTCAACGAGCTTGCGGGCTCCGGAGGCGACGCCTTCCCTTGGTTCTTTCATCGCCAGAAAATTGGGCCCATCGTGGGCACGCGCACGTGGGGCGGACTCGTCGGCATTTTTCGCGGGATTCCGCTGCATGACGGCGGCAACGTCACCGCGCCAGAATTTGCATTCTGGTCGGCGGACAATGGTGGCGAATGGATCGTGGAAAATCACGGCGTTGACCCAGACTACGTTGTGGGGCAACGGCCGGACCTTGTCGTCAGCGGCCATGACCCGCAACTCGAAAAAGCCATCGAACTCGCCAAGGAAGCGCTCAAAAGCTATAAGGGCCTTCCGCCGCGCCCCAAGTATCCTGTCGTGAAGGAATAGAGGCTAGGCCGAAAACACGAAATCATCGAAGAAAACGAGAAGGGAGTCGTGCACACGCCGGTGCCTCTTCCGTTTCTGGGGAGCTAAACTTAATACGTGCTCGCTGCTTCAGCTGGGAGCTAGAGCTCCTCAGGCCATGATTCCTTCTCGTCGTCCGCCCAGCGTTGCAGATTCTCGATCGCTCGCGAGTCGATTCTAGGCACGCGAACTTTATTGAACGGCCCGGCCGTCATCGAAGCAATCGCTGGTACAACCAGCACGCAAGCCGTGAGTAGCGCGGTGGCAAGAACCCGCCTGCAAGAGTTTCTTGTCAGCTTTTCGATGTACGCCTCACTTGTAATTCTTGTCGCGGTCCTCATGGTCGTTTCCCTGGCACTTAAATCCCAACTCTGCCTCGGATCCCTTTCTGCAATTCTTGACCGCTAGCCGGGTGGCGCGGAACGCGTCGCCGGAGGAGGAGCGGCCTCTGGCTAAAAGGGTCAAGCGCGGCGGTGCTTGCCTTTGTGCGCATGATCTCTCCTCCCTTCAACTTCGCGCCCCGGGCCACCCACAGGGGTATTGGCTAGCGGAGACTTGTCCGGCGCTGCCGCCGAGAATATTTACGCGCAATGAAAAAGGATTCCGGATGCGACTCCGCTTAGCTGGGGCTTTCAAGTCCGCACCAGATTCGTCCGTTCTGTTCCTGGACAAAAGCCGTCGCAGTTGTTCCGAAAGATACACATCGTAGGCCACGAGAGCCCCTGCGCTTCCGAAGACCGCGGCGCCCATTAGCATCAACAGCCATTTCAACGCTGACATCGAACTACCCCCTTCTTCCAATCCCCGGACTTGCCTAGCAGGATCTGTAGGGCCCGCCTTCCGAGCCGGGCCGCTCCTCAGCTTGATCTACTTCAGCGCGAGGCCGAATAAGCCCGCGCCAGTTGCGCCGTTCCGCGCACCAGTTCTGTTTGTGCTGGAATCCTTCGCGCCGTGGCAGGCCGCATCATCCGAAACGCCGCCTCCAGGCAAAGCCAATTCAGCCCAGCGGCAGCAGCGGCGGCAAACACGGTGGCGAAAACAAGCGTTGCGAATTGCAGAATGGCGTTCATGATGTGCCTCCCTGTCTTTCGGTATGAGGAAATGGCACACCGCGGGCCAAACGTTATGGAGTTGAAACAAAAGGGGTTAGCTCAATACGGGAGGTGAGAATTCTGTGTGTTGCGTCCCACGCTGTGGGCCGCGCAACGCAATACGGAGTGCTAATTTGAGCCGGAACCGCCGAAAAGCCCTGCCAGCGAGGAGAAATTGTAGCTTATCCCGATTTGCCCGCCGAGTTTGTTGCCTTGCAGCAGGTCGGTTTTGTTCGACCAGCTCACCGCTACCGGGATATTGATCCCTCCTGACCCTTTGATTGTTATTTTGGAGTTCCTCCGCACCCTCCCCACTCCGCGCAAGGGTGCTCTTGTTGGCTCGCATCGGGCTCGCCCCTCCCCACTTCCGTCGAACTCTTGTGCTACGCTAACCATGAGACGACTCATGAACCGCGGATCAGGTTTACGCATCGGCAAAATTCTCGGCATCCCCATTTATCTCCATTCCACCTGGGTCTTTATCTTTGCTGCCATCACTTACTTGATCGCCAAGCAATACCAGCACGATCACCCGCTTTGGACGGACACGCAGCATTGGACCGTGGGAGTCCTGACCAGCCTCCTCTTCTTTGCTTCGGTACTCTTCCACGAGCTCTCGCACAGCGTCGTGGCTCAGCATTACAAGATTCGCGTCGTTTCCATCACCTTGTTTCTCTTCGGCGGCTTGGCGCGCATCGAGCGCGAACCTTCCAAGGCCATTCAGGAATTCAACATCGCTATCGCCGGACCGCTGGCCAGCGGCTTTCTTGCCGTCGGTTTCTTGGGCTTAACGCTGCTCTTCCCTTATAGTCAAACGGTCGGAGCACTCGCCACCTGGCTCTGGAAGACGAATAGGCTGCTCGCCCTTTTCAATCTTTTGCCGGGGTTTCCTCTGGACGGCGGAAGAATTTTCCGCGCCATCGTGTGGGGAGCGACCAAGAATTTTGAGAAGGCAACTCGTGTCGCTGGCGCCAGCGGCAAAATAATCGCATACGCGATGATTCTTTTAGGCGCTTATGGCGCCTTTAACGGTTTCGTTCAAGAAGGGCTCTGGACCGCCTTTATCGGCTGGTTCATTCTAAACGCTGCGCAGGAGAGTGTCGCTCAAGTCGCCGTCCGCGAAACCCTCGCCGGGCTCAGCGCCGCCGACGTTATGAGCAAGGAAGTGCCTACAGCTCCCGGGCACATCACTCTCGAAGAATATAGCGTCGAAGTGCTCCGCACCGGCCGCCGCGTCCATCTCGTGGTCAGCGACGACCGCCTCGTCGGCATGATGAACGTTCACACCCTCAATTCCATCCCGCGTGATGAGTGGGTCCACAACTCCGTCCAAGCCGCCATGATTCCGCGGGAAAAAATCCTTTGGACCTCACCGGAAGAACCTCTTCTGCGTTTGCTCGAGCGGCTTCTGAGCGCCGATGTCAATCAGATGCCCGTCGTGAGTGGCGTCACAAACGGCGCGCCGCAGATCGTTGGCATCGTCACGCGCGATTCCATTCTGCGCGTGATGCAGACGCGCTCCGAACTTGGCCCGCTGGCCACAAGCAGGTAGCCGGCCGCGTTCCACTGGCAGTTTTTGTTGTAATTCGCTCTTCGGAGGGAGAAAAGTTAGTCCGCACGCAGTGCGTGTAGTGTTCAGGATTCCAGCGAGCGTAGCGCTCGGATTCGGTAGCCGCCGCGCTGGATGTCAACGGTCACCTTTGAAAATCCCGCGGCCTTCAATCTCGCAAACGCGGAGCCTGGCGCCACAGGCACAAACGTGCTCTTGATATGTCCCACGCGGTGCAGCCACCCATCCGGAATCTCAAACGCGAGGAACACCCCGCCGGGCCGAAGCACGCGGCAGGTTTCCGCGAAAGCGCGATCCTGTAATTCGTTCGAGCGCAAATGATGAAGCATCAGGATGGCAATCGCGGAAGAAAAAGTCCTGTCCGCAAACGGCAAGGTCGCCGCATCGCCCTGGATCACTGTTGCATTCGAGCCATTCACACGCGCGCCCAGCTTTGCCGCAAATGCGTGGTCGTATTCGAGACTGGTCACGCGAGCAGCGAGGCGCCGCAACTCCTCTGTCGCCGCGCCTGGCCCGGCACCGAGTTCCAGCACATGCTCACCCAGTTGCGAACCTTGCAAAATCCAGGGCAAAACTTGGCGCCGCGTCACCCACCGCCACAGCCGCGTTCCGCAGAACCATGTTTCATATCGATTCATTGAGATCTCGACAGAAATTCGAAGGCAAGCAATTCTATCGTGACCGAAGTAAGTTATTGAAGCAAAGTGCGAATGCGGCGAAGTGCTGAAGCGAATTGATCGGCGTTATATGCGGATGGATTTTCGAGCTGCTGAAAGAGCGCGTTTATGGCGGCGCGGACATCGGGAGCATTGGCCGGTTTTGCGTCCTTGCTATAGGCAATATAGAGCGAATCGAGCGCCATGACTGCTTGTTCCGCAGCGCGCTCATCGGCCAGCGCGATGTTTTCCGCGTCATCAGGAATTCGCTGCAGGATGCGCAACACTACCGCTTGATCGTATTGCATGGTCGCTAGCCGCTCTGCGATTCGTTGTGCTAGTGGCGCGGCCGCGGACGCAGCCGATGCCACCGCGTTACGATCCGGATTCAACTTGCTCATTTCATTCGAAACGACCACCAATTGACGATCCAGTTCTTGCGCGTTCGCCGAGTCGATCTGCTTCGCCAGCAGGCGGAAGACCGCGTAACGTGAACTATTCCATGCCGGATCGCCGGGGCGCCGTCCTACGTAACCGTGCTCCTGCCTCCAACTGTCTTTCGCGGGCCCCAGCGCATGGTGGCACGCAAAACAGGAAAGTTCGGAATATTCCGGCCATACGTCTTTTTTGTCGAAGCGCTCGTTTTTCGCGCGCCACGTCAATCGCTCCATCGCTGCGCGCAACTGCACCGCCTGACCCGCGCTCCATTCGCGCACTCCAGCCCACGCGGCATCCTCAGCAGGTTTGCCCGGCTCCGATTCGCGCGGCGACTTCCAGTGCCGCGGCATCACCGCGGAAAACGAGTCCAGTTCAAAATACAAATCCGGATGCCCGGCAGCGATCATCTCGTGATCCACGAATTTGTTTTTCGTTCCCAGGTGGCATTCCAGGCATTTCTCGGTGCGATGAATTACGTTTCGCGTGTCATGCATTCCCAGCGCCACGGATTTCTCGTGCGTCCAGGTTCTTGTCGTGTGCGGCCCCAGCCAGCCCGAGGCCGGCCCGTGGCAATTTTCGCAGGACACGCCTTCTGAAATTTCAAATGCGCGGCCGCGCTGCTCCGGAGGCGGATTCAGCGCGTGGCATGCGAGGCACTTCGGCGCTTCTTTCGCTTTCGTGCCCAGTTTCAAAATCCGCGCCATGCGTTCGCCAATGTCTCCAGTCAATACCTGGTAGGCGCGGCTGTGTTTGTCCTGGATGATCCAAGTCGAGTATTCATTCTGCAAAATCCGGCTTCCCGCGATGGGTTTCACGCTTCCGTGACAACTCGTCGACGCACATGAACCGGGTCCAATGTATTTGCTAGGTTCGTTCTGCGCCGAAAGCAATGCCGGAACCGCCATGAACCAAGTGAAAATGACCACGCGAAGATTGAAGAGGTTGGTCGTGTTGCGCATTCGGTGTACCGGTGAGTCTGTTTGCTTATATCGTTTGCGCCGCGGAGAAGTCAACGGGCCGCGTTGTCTTTTTCGCGCCGCGGCGCGAAAAGCCAAACGCATGCTATTTACAGCGGACTTCCCTGCCAGTAGTATGCAAAGGAATCAGCACACCACTTCGCGAGACGGGGCGCCGTGATCTTCGACGACCTTCGGGCCATCCAGCTTCGCCACGGCTTTCTGCCCAAAGCGAACCTTGAGGAGCTCTCACAACGCACCCAGACGCCGCTGTACCAAATCCACAGCGTCGCGAGTTTCTATCCCCATTTTCATCTGGTGCAGCCTCCTAAAGCCGAGATTCGCGTCTGCGCGGACATGAGCTGCCATCTCAACGGCGCTTGCGAATTACGAGCCGATCTCAAGCGGCGCTTTGCGAACTCGCGGGCTGACGAGGTGCAGATTCGCGACGTCTCGTGCCTAGGACGCTGCGATCGCGCTCCTGCAATTTCCGTCAACGATCACATTTTCACGGATGTCACCCCTGAGCATGCCGAACAAATCGCCCGCGGCGCCGTGCGCGGCGATGAGATTCACGAGCCGCATCCCGAGCAGACGCGCGTCCCTTGCAAAGCCGATCCCTATGGCGATGGCGAGAAGTACGGCGTCGTGCGCAAACTCGTTCAATCGCGTGCTTGGGACGACGTCCTCGCACAACTCAAAGCCGCCGAACTGAAAGGCATGGGAGGTGCCGGATTTCCTACCAGCATGAAGTGGGACCTTGTCCGCAAGCAGCCCGATCCCGTCAAATACGTCGTCTGCAACGCCGACGAAAGCGAGCCCGGCACCATCAAGGACCGCTTTATCATGACCAATCTGCCGCATCTTCTGATCGAGGGCATGATCATCGCCGGACTCGTCACGGGCGCAAAGCGGGGCATCCTTTATATCCGCCACGAGTACCACCTTCAGGAAGAAATCCTAAGTGAAGAGATTCGCCGCTGTTATCGTTCCGCGCTTCTCGGAAAGAAAATTCTGGGAAGCGACCTCGACTACGACTTGGAGGTGTTTGTCAGTCCGGGCGGCTACATCTGTGGCGAAGAAAGCGCGCTCATCGAAGCTATCGAGGGCCATCGCGCCGAGCCGCGCAATAAGCCTCCGTTCCCTGGACAGATCGGCCTGTGGCAAAAACCCACGGTCATCAACAATGTGGAAACTTTCATCAACGTTCCGCAGATACTCGCTCGCGGGATTGACTGGTTTGTCGCACAAGGCGCCGGTGGCTCGCGCGGCCTGAAATTTGTCGGCGTCAGCGGCCACGTCGCACGCCCAGGCATTTTCGAAGTGCCGATGGGAACGCCCATGCGCGATGTCATTTTTAATCACGCCGGGGGCGTTCGCGGCGGCAGTCAACTCAAGGCCTTCGCTCCTTCAGGGCCGTCTTCCGGCTATCTTCCCGCGTCGATGATCGATGTTCGCCTTGATTTCAAGGCACTCGCCGAAGCCGGCTCCATGCTGGGTTCCGGAGCCATCGTCGTTTGTGACGACACAACTTGCATGCTGGACATGGCCCTGAACGCGGTGCGATTCTATCGCAACGAATCCTGCGGAAAGTGCGTACCTTGCCGGATCGGCTCGCAGAAAATGGCGGACATGCTTGCGCGCTGGACCCAAGGCGGCGTCCCCGAGCTGCAGTATCGTGCCGACCTCGGGCTCCTTGATGAACTCTCGCAGGCTATGAGCCTCACTTCCATCTGCGGTCTAGGCCAGATCGTGCCGGCGCCGATTCAATCCGTTCTGAAACATTTTCGCGCCGAAGTGGATGCGCACGTATTACAAGGTAAGTGCCCTAGCGGAATCTGCTTCACCCCCGCTTCGCGCGCTGGCGAGGCGCAACGCGTTGGCATTCGCCCCTAGCATGACGACCGTCACCACACCTCCGGGCTTCGTTGACATCATCCTCGACGGCCAACCCGTCCGCGTGTCCGCAGGCACGAGTGTTTTCGATGCCGCGCGCATGAACGGCTTCAACATTCCCACACTTTGCCATCTGCAAAGCCAAACTCCCGTGGGCGTCTGCCGGCTTTGCGTCGTGGATACCGGCGCGCGCGTGCTCGCCGCTTCCTGCGTTCGCCCGGTCGAACCCGGCATGAAGGTGGTCACGAATTCGGAAAAAGTTTTGGCGGCGCGCAAAACTGTTCTGGAACTGATGATGTCGGACCATCCTTCTCCTTGCACGCGCCAGCAGAATTCCGGCGACTGCGAACTGGAAACGCTGGCGAAAGCGGCCGGCGCTTCCCAAGCGCGCTTCGCGAAACGCACCGTCGCGCGCGGCAAAGACGATTCTTCCCTCGCCATCGCCGTCGATCACGACGCCTGCATCCTCTGCGACCGCTGCATTCGCGGCTGCGACGAAATTAAAAACAATTTTGTCCTTGGCCGCATGGGAAAAGGTTATTCCGCGGGCATCGCCTTTGATCTCAATTCGCCGATGGGCGATTCCACATGTATTTCCTGCGGCGAATGCATGGTCTCATGCCCAACGGGCGCGCTCACCAACAAAAGCGTTGTGGGGACCGCGATCGCTGTTGGTCTGGACGCGCAAGGATTCGAAGCCCAAGATCTCCTGCAGATACCGGTCTTTAAGGGGGTCTCCGGAACATTTCTGGAGCTGAATCGCGGCGCCATCGTCAAGCGCCGGTTCCGCAAGGGCGAAATCATTTGCCGCGAAGGTGAGTTTGGATCCACGGCTTTCTACATTCTGGAAGGCCAGGCCAAAGTGTCGATTTCGACTCCCATCGCGCACGTCAAAACTCAAGGCGGCGCAAAGGGTTTCTTCAAGCGACTGACCAGCACGCTGGCAGCGCGTGAAGAAGATAAGCGAGAAGAAGAAGCTCGCGATAGAACCATTCCCATCGACGCTTCGGTCGATCTTCCCTACGGCAATCCTGTCGCGGAACTCCGGCCTGGCGACCTATTCGGCGAGATGACCTGCATGAATTTTTATCCTCGCTCCGCCACGGTGATCGTGGAATCCGATGTCGTCGCTTTTGAAATGCTGCGCAATGTTCTCGACATCATGTTGAAGAACAAAACATTCCGGGCACAACTCGACCAGACCTATCGCCGCCGCGCACTGGAAAACCATCTGCGAGGCGTGCCTATGTTCGCGGATCTTTCACCGGAATTCATCGAGCACCTCAAGGAAAGCGTCGAGCTCCAGCGGTTCGCACCCGGGCAGAGCATTGTTCAGCAAGGAGCGCCCGCGGACAGTTTTTATCTAGTTCGAATCGGTTTTGTGAAGGTGTCGGAGAACTATCCCGGCGGAGAACTTGTCCTGGCCTATCTTTCCCGTGGCGATTACTTCGGCGAGATCGGCCTGCTGGGTGGCGGCGTGCGAACCGCCGCTTGCACTGCGCTCGACCACGTCGAGCTCGTTCGAATCTCAGGCGAAGATTTCCGTGACATGGTCGCTCGTTTTCCCAGCGTTAGAACTGGGCTCGAAGCGATTGCCGCCGAGCGGCGGGCCGCGAATCAGCAGCGCATGCAGATGGTTCACAATGTCCCTATCGATCAGTTCCTCTCGCAAGGATTGATGGAAGCGCAGAGCTTGCTGATTCTGGATCTGCAAAACTGCACGCGATGCGACGCTTGCGTGAACGCCTGCGCCGACGCGCACGACGGCATCACGCGGCTGGTCCGTGACGGATTACGCTTCGACCAATATCTTGTCGCCACCAGCTGCCGCCAATGCCGCGATCCGCTTTGCATGGTCGGCTGTCCCGTCGGCTCGATTCGAAGACGCAATTCGCTCGAAGTCATCATCGAGGATTGGTGCATCGGCTGCGGACTTTGCGCGCAGAATTGCCCCTACGGCAATATCAATTTGCATCCGTTCGAAGTGATGGTCGACGATCCGGAACGAGCCGGGCTCAAAAAAGCCGTCATCAAACAAAAAGCGACTTCGTGCGATCTGTGCACGCACTTGAAAGAGCCCAGTTGTGTCTATGCCTGCCCACATGACGCCGCGCATCGCGTCGACCCGCGCACATTTTTTGCCGAAATGCTCGGCCAGGGCCCCGCAAAATGAGAATGGATAAAACCCAACGCGGCTGGGCTCTGGCATCGCCGGCAATCCTTGCGCTTTCCGCATTCGTGTATGTCCTCTATGCATTCGAAGCGCCGCAAGGTCCGCGGGGTGGCAGCGTTATCGGTCTAACATTCGGTCTCATCGGCTTTGCTTTCATGATTTTCGCAGCGCTCCTTGGCGCGCGCAAACGCGTTCCCACCTGGCGAGTGGGCCGGGCGCAAGCGTGGATGCGCGGCCATCTCTGGCTCGGATTCCTTGCGCTGCCGATGATTTTTTTCCACGGCGGATTTCATTTCGGCGGCACACTTACTCGCGTACTGATGTGGCTGCTCATCATTACGGTGTTGAGTGGCGTGTTCGGCGCGGCGCTGCAACATTACATTCCGCGCGCGATGACCACGGACGTGCCGCTCGAAACGATTTACGACGAAATCAGCCGCGTTCGAACGCTGCTCCGCGAAGAAGCCGATCGGGCCATCGAGTCTCTCTGCGGCGATTTGCGACTTTCAAAGAGTTCAAGCGATGCAGGCCAGCGAGCCGGAGGTTTCACGGCGGTGCGGACCATGTCCGCGTCTGCCGTTCCGCTGCGTACTTCCGCCGCCGTCAGCGCTGGCGCGAGCGCTGCTGTGGCTGCCGCTCCTGAGATTATTTTGTTGAGCGACGAAGAGAGAGAGCCGCTCCACCGTTTTTATCTGAGTGAGATGCGGCCTTTTTTGGAGCGACCAAAACAACGCGGGCAGCGTCTTGGTGATACAGCGAAAGCGAGCAGCGCGTTTGCTGGATTGCGCACATTGCTGCCCGCCGCGGCGCACGTTACGCTTGCGGACCTTGAAGACATTTGCGGCGAAACCCGCCAGCTTAGGCGTCAGGAGCGCTTGCACCGGTGGTTGCACGGGTGGCTCCTACTGCATATTCCGCTTTCGCTAGCATTGATTTTGCTTGGCTTCGTTCATGCGGTGATGGCGCTGCGATATTAGGATTAGGACGTCGAAAAAAGTGGCACGCACACGCACAACAAAAAAGCTCGCGCAGCGCATCGACCTCAATTATTTCAAGAGGCAGACGCCACTGAAGCGCGCGAAATTCTGGATCAGCCTGCTGTTGCCGTTGCTCGCACTGACTTGGATTTCTTGGCGCGGATTTTCCGGCGACCATCGCGTCTATTCCAGCGGCCGCTTATCGCAAGCTCATGCGATTCTCGAAAAAGAATGCTCCGCCTGCCACGTGCAAAAGGCCGGCGCATTTTCCTCGGAAGCAGCGGACAGCGCTTGCCTCGGCTGCCACGACGGCCCCGCCCACCACGCTGCGCAGACAAGCACTCCCACGTGCGCATCGTGCCACAGCGAACATCGCGGACGCATCAACATCACTGCTGCCACCAATCAAGCTTGCGCCGAATGCCACAGCGACCCAAAAACGAGCCGCGGCGCTGCACAGTACGCATCGCATATTCGAAGCTTCGAGGATGGACATCCTGAATTTGCCGCGTTGCGTTCCGTTGAGAGCGGCGCGGTGAAGGATCCGGGCACAATCAAATTAAATCATGCCATCCACATGAAGCCGATTCGCAGTGGACCGAATGGTCCTATCGTTCAGCTCGAATGTGGCAACTGCCATCGCGCGACCGCCGGCGATGCAGACTTGACCTACGCCGATCCGAAGTACGGCGCTGCGACCGTTAGCTACAAAGATGCGGACGAGTTTTTGCCGCTTCACTCCGAAACCTTGAAGGCTCCTCGCTCCGTCACGGGCCGCGAACTGATGGCACCGGTGAGGTTCGCAAATGCCTGCGCGGCCTGCCATCTGCTCACGTTCGACAAACGATTCGACTATGGCGTTCCACACGACAAGCTGGAAGTCGTTCACGCATTTTTGGTCAGAGTATTTCGTGAATACGTCGCCGCGCACCAAAGTGAGGTGCGTGTCCTGCGCGATCCGAATCGCGACCTCACGGGTAAGGCGTTGCCTTCGAACGTTCGCGTCCTCACTCCTGCGCAATGGGTGACGGAACGCACCGCCGAGGCCGAAAATTTGCTCTGGCGAAAAACTTGTAACCAATGCCACACCCTGACACCATTCTCAAACAATTTGAGCACAAAAATGGAACAGCCGGTCGCGCTGGAGAGTGACGCCAACAAGCTTTCCAGTAGCTCGACTGAGTTACCATCGATCGCGCCAGCGAGCATCACGCTGCAGTGGATGCCACATGCAAAGTTCAATCACAGCAAGCATGAAGGATTCACTTGCGTGAGTTGCCACGCGAAGGCGCTGACGAGCACGGAATCTAGCGACCTTCTGGTGCCGGGAATTGGAACTTGCAAGAAATGCCACGCTCCGGGGCCAGAGCATGCGGAATCGCGCTGCTTTGAGTGTCACACCTACCACGATTGGTCCAAGCGCAAGGAAGTCACACCGAAATTCACGCTGCCTGCGCTTCGAACCGGCGGCCGCTAGGCGCTCACGCACTCAATTTTGGTAAGCGACGCTTATGCGTGCTGCACAAGCGCCATCATATCGGGCGCGTAGCGTTCGCCGAAGACCTCAATTTGTGCGAGGCGGGCGCTGATTTCTTTCAAGTCGCTTTCGGTGAGCTTAACGTTGAGCGCTCCCATGTTTTCCTCAAGGTAGCGAACACGCTTCGTGCCTGGGATGGGTATGAGGTCATTGCCTTGAGCAAGAACCCAGGCGAGGGCCAACTGGGCCGGGGTCGAGCCTTTCTTGCCGGCTAGTTCTTTCACAGTGTCCACCAGTTTGAGGTTCGCTTGCAGCGCTTTCTCTCCGAAACGCGGATTCGTCCGGCGCCAATCACTGGCATCAAGATCCTCGAGTTTTTGGATCGCACCTGTTAAGAAACCACGCCCGAGCGGACTGTAAGGCACAAAGGTGATCCCCAACTCGCGGCAGGCCGCGAGGACGCCATTCGTTTCCACGTCGCGGGACCAGAGCGAATATTCGCTTTGCAGCGCGGCGATGGGATGGACCTTGGCCGCGCGCCGCAGCGTTGCAGGACCGGCTTCCGATAGTCCGAGCGCGCGAACTTTGCCGGCGGAAACCAGTTCGGCCATGGCGCCGACGGTGTCCTCAATCGGAACTTTCGGATCGACACGATGCTGATAGAAGAGATCGATCGATTCGATGCCAAGCCGCTTAAGACTGGCGTCGCAAGCGCGCCGTATATTTTCAGGCGAACTGTCGAGGCCCCGCGTACCATCGGGACGAATACGAAACCCGAACTTGGTGGCGATGACCACGCTATCGCGTGGTATCTCTCGCAGAAAGCGGCCTAGTAATTCTTCGTTAGTGTAGGGACCGTAGATCTCGGCAGTATCCAGAAAATTTCCGCCGAGTTCCAAATAACGGCGAAGAACACGGAGCGACTCGGTTTCATCGGCCGGTCCGTAAGCAAAGGACATGCCCATACACCCGAGCCCTAGAGCCGAAACCAGAGGACCGTTCTTTCCAAGGTGACGCCGCAACATGAATTTCTCCTTCTGGGGATTCATCGAGTTGGATGAAAAGCTCGCGCATTCCGGTACAAGCGACCCGACCTTCAGTGTATGCCAAGAATTTCTCTTGTTGCGGGATAGATGCGACGGTAGGCGGCGTAGCTGGCGTTAAGGGTGGCGACGGCGGCAGGTTGGGGATCGATACGGGAGGCGATGCGAACAGTGGCGGCGCAGGCAACGTCGACCGTGGGCCAAAAGCCCGCGCCAACGCCAGCGAGAAGGGCGGCCCCGTATGCGGCGCCTTCTTCGGCTTCGACGATTTCGACAGCTTGGCCATAGACGTCGGCTTGAATTTGGCGCCAGAGCGGAGAGCACGCCCCGCCGCCGCCGAGGCGGATGCTGGCTACGGGCACATTCATTTCGCGGAAAAGCGTGAAAGTGTCGCGAAGACTGAAGGCGACTCCTTCCAGGATGGCGCGAACAATATGGGCGCGAGTGTGCGAGGCGGTGACGCCGACTAGTGCGCCACGCGCGTTGGAATCGAGATGCGGCGTGCGCTCGCCCATCAGATAGGGCGTCCACAAAAGGCCATCCGATCCCGCGGGGATTTTGGCGGCCCCGGCGGTGAGCTCTTCGTAGGGTTCGCGGACGCCGCTGGAGTTTGTCGCGAAGGTATCACGAAACCAGCGTAAGGAGAGTCCGGCGGCTTGGGTGACGCCCATGACATGCCAGCGGCCGGGAATGGCATGGCAAAAGGTGTGGACGCGGCCGCGAGGGTCAAGCGCCGGTCGATCGGTGGCCGCAAAGACGACGCCGGAGGTACCGATGGTGGCGCTAACTGTTCCGGCCACGACGATGCCCATGCCGGTGGCACCGGCGGCTTGGTCGCCTGCGCCAGCAACGACGGGAGTGGCGGCGCGCAGACCCGATTCCGCGGCGCCCTTGCTGGAAATTTTGCCGCAGACATCGGGAGATTCGTGCAGGGACGGCAGCAAGCGTTCATCGATTTCGGCCGCCTGCAACATTTCCTTTGACCAGCGGCGATGGGCGACATCGAGAAGCAACGTTCCCGAAGCGTCAGCCATGTCAGTGGCACGTTCGCCGATGAGGCGGAAGCGGACGTAGTCCTTCGGAAGCATGACCGCACGAACACGTTTCCAGTTTTCCGGTTCGTTTTCGCGGACCCACAGCAGTTTTGTGAGCGTGAAATTTGCCAGTGCGGGATTGCAGGTCAGCTGAATCAGCCGCTCCTGGCCGATCTTGACGGTCAAATCGCGGCACTGCTTTTCAGTGCGAACGTCGCACCAGATCAAGGCGGGACGGATGACGCTTCCCTGATCGTCGAGCATAACCGCGCCGTGCATCTGACCGGAGAAGCCAATGCAAGCGATTTCTTCAGCTTTGAGGTTGGCACTCGCGATGACCTTGCGAATCGCGATGCAGGAGGCGCGCCACCAGTCTTCGGGATGCTGCTCGGCCCAGCCGATCTGCGGCGAAGCAAAGGGCTGATGCTCTTCCGTGGCGGAGGCGACGACCCGGCCGTGGCCATCGATGACGATAGCACGCGTTCCTCCGGTGCCAACGTCAATCCCGAGTACGTAGATAGGGCCTCCTCGACAGCCGTTGTCGCCTACCCAAGATATTGGAAGAGCAGCCTATCGCACTTCGTTGGTCATGAGGAAGAGGGGGCGCATTTCGAAGCTGGCGTATTGCGGGCGGAGACGGCCGGTGTTGTACTGCTCTTTGACGTTGACGACCTTTTTGGTAGCGGTAACAGTTTCGAGCGGGATGTTGTCGTAGTGGCCGTTCTTGAGTACGACGAGACGGCCGCTGACACTTTTCAACAGGAGATCGAGAGCGAGATTGCCGTACGCCATGGGGGCGATGGAGTCTATGGCGTCGGGGTCGCCGCAGCGAACGAGATAACCGAGCTTTTGATTGATGACGTCGATTTTCTTGCCATTATTGAATTTAGCGGAAACTTCCCTGATTTTTTCGCCGACAATCTCGCCGATGCCTCCGAGCTTTTTGTGGCCGTAGGCGTCGGTGGCTTCCCCCTCAAAGACCATTTCGCCACCTTCGAATATGGCGCCTTCCGAGACGAGGACGATGGAGTAGCGGCTGGGATTTTTGCGGCGGTCAGCGACGAGTAGTTCGGTGAGATGCTCGATATTGAATTTGTACTCCGGAATGACGCAGCGATTGGCAGCGCCGGCCATGGTAGGAAGCATGGCGGTGAAACCCGCGTAACGGCCGAAAACTTCGATGACCATGAAACGCTCGTGGGAGCCGGCCGAGGTGCGGAGACTATTGACCATCTGAATGGTGCGCGTGACGCAGGTGCTGAAACCGATGCAGTAATCGGTGCCGGGGACATCATTGTCCATGGTCTTCGGAATGCCGATGACTTTGAAGCCTTCCTTGTGAAGACGAACACCGTAGCTAAGTGTGTCATCGCCGCCGATGGGGATTAGCGTGTCGATACCCAGCCAAGCGAGATTCTTGAGGACTTCAGCGGTGAGGTCGTTTTTTTCGGCGGTGAACTTGTCTTTCAGGTGGGCGGGGACGCTGGACTTGGCGACGCGGCCGGGATTGGTCCGGGAAGAATGGAGAAAAGTGCCGCCGGTACGGCCAGCGCGATCAACGGTTTCTTCGTCAAGAAGGAAGAAGTTGTCGGAGTTGTCATAATCCTTCTCGCGAACCATATCCACGAGGCCAGCCCAGCCGTGACGAATGCCAATAACCTGATAACCTTCGCGAATGGCGCGAAGAGTGACGCCGCGAATTGCGGGATTCAGACCGGGAACGTCGCCACCTCCGGTGAGGATGCCGATGACGCCTCGCTTGGTGCTGATATTAGCCATAACTCTAGGATCGCCCTCTCGTTGCGTAACGAACACGAAATTATCCCCTGAGGAGCGGAATTTGGGAAGAGTGAAAGCAGGTGATGCGTTTCTCAGAACGAATGGACTCAAATATTTCGTTTGGAGATCACAGTTCGATTCTTGTGCCCAGGACGGCAAGGAACTTGGCGAGCCATGCGGGATGCGCGGGCCAAGCTGGCGCGGTGACAAGGTTGCCGTCAGCAATGGCCTCGGTCATTGGCAGATTGACGTACGTGCCGCCAGCCTGAGCTACGTCGGGGCCAACGGCGGGATAGGCGCTGCATTTTCTTCCCTGCAGGACGCCAGCGGCAGCAAGGATTTGGGCGGCGTGACAGATGCCCGCGATGGGTTTGTTAGCCCTTGAAAAATGCTGGACAAGTTCGATGACGCGCGGGATGAGGCGGATGTATTCCGGAGCGCGCCCGCCTGGAATGACGAGAGCGTCGTAATCTTCCGGCTTGACTTGGTCAAACGTGGCGTTGAGAGCGAAATTATGGCCGCGCTTTTCCGAGTAGGTCTGATCGCCTTCGAAATCGTGGATGGCGGTGCGGACGTGCTCGCCCGATTTTTTCCCCGGGCAGACCGCGTGGACCGTATGGCCTACCATGCTCAGCGCTTGGAATGGAACCATGACTTCGTAGTCTTCCACGTAGTCGCCCACGAGCATGAGGATTGATTTCTTGGACATGAGAGCCTCCGGACGAGAAAAGGATATCAAATGGGAAAGGCCGGGCAGAAGCCCGGCCCGCGCCAAATCCAATACTCCTAAGCGTTGGGTTGAGGTTCCGGAGCCACCGCCAGCTGCTCGGTGGAATCCTGGATGATAAGCCGATCGGTGCGCATCTTGTCCCATTCAAGCAACGTCAGTCCGTAGGTTGCGAAAAGGCGCCGGATGCGCGCGGAGTCCCAGCGCAGAACCTTTTCGAGCACCGGGACGAGAACGCTCATGGCGTTATCGCTGACCACCGTGCGCTTGGCCACTCGCGTGATGAACTTGGCCTCAGAGACGGCGATCGTCAGGCCGTCGTACTGATTGACGTGCATCATCACGGGAATATCGGAGCTGCCGTCTCCCATATAAATGATGCTATCGTGGCTGATGCCGAGGTTCGCGCGCAATTCCTCGAGCACCGTGATTTTCCCCCATCCGGCCGAAGCGCGAATGATGGAATCCACTTCGCCCGTGGCGTCGTTATAGCGGAAGCGCGTACCGAAGATATGATCCGGCGGAACGATGCCCTCGAGCGCCGACTGGATAATCTCTTGCGGCGCGGCCGAGATAACGTTGAAGTGGAACTTGTAGCCGTCGGCAAGATTGTCCAGCGCGCGCGCAAACAGCGCGACGTCGTGTTTCAAGCGGATCCGTTTACCCGTTTCGACAAGGTGCTCGCGACGCACCTTGCGGAAATCCGGATCGTGCAGAATCAGATAGCTGAGTTCCGCGCCCTGCTGGACGAGGTTCATCTCCGAAAGACCCTTCACTTTATTGTCAAAGCCGTGAAAGCCGATCAATTCGCTGAGAACGGCTCCCGAGTCGTTGAAACTAAGCGTCTGGTCAAAGTCACTGGCCAGTAGAAATTGTTTGGTCATGTACTAGTACTCCTTTGCTGCCTTTCTTGGTGAGCCCGCTATGGGAAGCCTTCTCACCCTCTCGAGATACACCTTAACTGCCTGCCCCTCACACTGCCCCACGAATTATTTTGATGGGTGCTATGCGTTAAAGATGTGAACGATTCATTATACCTTGATTAGATGTGCCTTGGCCATAAATGGTTAAAGCGAAAGGAGATGAGTGTTCCACAAAGCGACAGAATGCTGCAAATTCCGTGCCTTGAAGGAGATAACTAGGGCGAATTAAAAGAGAAAATGGAGCAGCCAAGACGGTCCTTGGCCGACGGAATGGGTCGGCAAGCCATGGTGTTTGTACGATGAATCACAAGCCAAGGGCGTCCATCTTCGGCCTTTCGTACACGTCGTCCTCTCCAGGGTAGCGGAGACGATTCTCAAATCGTCCTGTTTCTTTGGCGAGGGCCCAAACGAGGCTTTCTCCGGCTGGAAGAGTCTGCGGCTGGCTGCGGAAGATGGGGTCTTCAAAGGACAGGGAGGCATCGATCCATTGCCATCCGGCGGCTTCAAACGCACTCATGACTTCGGGAAGCACGAAAGCGTTCAGCGGATTGAAGTGCATCAACAGCGTGTGGCGAATGTCGCGGCCAAGAACGTCGAGAGCCAGTTGGCGATAGAACGCCGCGCGATCCAGGAGATGAGCGATTAAGTAATCGCGATAGGGAGCAATGGGAGCTTTGGGCTGTTTGCTGAGCCGGTCGACGAAGCGCTGGCTCATATACCAATCCGAAGCGTCAATGGTGACATGGCCGACGCGGTAACCGCGCTCTTTGAGCAAAGCACGAAAACGATCGCGCTTGTCCACACTATCGCCTTCCTTCAGAAAGGGATAGCGGAATAGCGCGGTGCGGTTGTGATAGGGAGCGATCACCTTTTCGTTCTTCAGAAAATCGACCGCAAAATCCGCGTAACTTGTCTGCTCGCCATAGAATTTGTGCGAATAGGAATGATTGCAGATGAGGTGCCCCGCTTGGTCCCAGGAGGAAAGCAGCTTGGCGCCGTCGGCCTCATCCACGCGCATGCCGCAAACGAATAACGCGGCGCGCACGCCTTTCTCCGAAATCGCTTTCAAGATGCGGCCGTTTGCTTCCTGCCATTTGAGGACGGACGCGAGCGAGGGTGTCGGATCGTCGAGCGTGAGGGCCAGCTGGGGCCGCGCGGAATTGTTGGGAGAAGTTTTTGGCACGGCAGTTTGTGAAAAACGAGAGTCTCGAAGGGTGGGTGGAAAGAACTGAGAGCAAAACGCCGCCGAGGCACTTTTTATAGCATGGGAGAGAAATTTGCGACGTTTCATAGCAATGACCTCATTGAAAAGATTTCATCCAAGCTCGCGCACGCAAAAACAAAGAGGTGAGTGAGTTTGCAGAGGGTGAAGATGGTGTGGATCGAGATTTTTCAACGGTGTTGGCATCGTCTGTGACGGCGTATGGCTGTCCGGTATTCGCGTGAATGTACAGGCTGCGCATTTCGGCGCGATTGAGCGGCCGTGCGCCGCGACGCCCGAAGACGGCGAGCTGGTTGCCGGACTCGTCGACGGCGCGGTCGCGGTCAATACCCTTCGAAATGGCCAGTGCGGGGCCGCGCGTGTGCGCTGTGGCAATGAGTTTGGGAGTTGGCCGCGGACTGAAGCCGGAAAAATGCGCTGGGTCGTCCCAAGGGGAAAGAATTTGCAGTACACGCAGGCCGTTCCTGCCGTCGGCAACGAAGGCGAAGGCGCTGGCAGCGACCATGCCGATCTTCGCGTCGTTAACGTCGTTAAGCTGGCCTTCCGCGGTAAAAAGCTGATCGAGTTTCGGCGCCTCGGGTTTTTCGACGTCAATGAGAGCGAGCCCCTGCTTCCCCGCCGAAACATACGCGTAAGTGCGCGCGACATATACGTTGCGGGCGTCTTCGAGAGGAACTAGCGCTTTGCCGATTGCTTTTGGCTGCGCGAGGTCCTTAACGTCGAGAACTTTCAGGCCGTCATGATCGGCGATGAAGGCGTAACGGAATTGGACGGCAATGCCGCGGGGATCGTTGAGTTGCGGAGCGCCGACTGTCGCGGTAATTTTTGGCGCGAGGGGATTATTGAGGTCGACGACAACAAGCGCTTTGTCAGTGAGGACATAAGCAAATGTTCCGACTATAGTGATGCGATGCGCGCCGGTCAGGACGCCGCCCGGATTGAACCCGAGAGAGCGCTTCAAGAAATTGTTGGCGGGATTGCCATCAAGGAGCGTGCCCACACCGGGACTCTTCGATTTGAGATTGGGATCGCCAATGATGACGAGCCCTTCTTCTCTGTCGGCGACGTAAAGGAAACCGTAGAGCAGGTGGATGGGCTGCTCTTCGTTTTCAGGCAATTGCTTCCGCAACGGATCGACGCCAAGTGTCGTTGGCGAGGCAATAGCAACTGCATTTTTCGTTGGAACGTAGAAGCGCTGGCCGATGGGCGAGACCGGGGCGGCGGTGATTTTCTCAGAAAAGTTCTTGTTGTCGATGTTAGCGATGTCATAGACGCGAAGTCCGCCAGCACCGAGGGCCGCGTACGCGTATTCGCCGCGAGCTTGGATGTCTAGCACGATGCCAGAATGTTCAGCGGCGGAGCTAAGTTCGCGATGATGATCCACAAAGCTCTTGTAGTTGTCGGGATAGGCGATGCGCTGCAGGTCGCTGCCATAGATGGCTTCCGGCTCGTCGTGTTCGGCCACGGCGATGGCTTCGAACCCTTTCTTTCCTGTCGCTACATAGACGTAGCGGCCCATGAAGTTCATGAAGTTGGTGCCTTGCAGCAATAATTGCGCCATCCAGGCATTGTTGTCGTTTTGAGCAGAGACATGGCAATCGCTGCACTGTTTTGTTTCTTTCGCGCGCACCGTATGCGGGACAAACGTGGAGAAAGCTTGGCCGGAGAACCCCGGCGCGGAAATCGTTTGTTGCGCGTAGTACAGCCAATCGCGATTCGCATTCTGCGAGCTGACCAGCACGGCGCAGGAAGATCGCGCCGGTGCGATACGCTGACCGGTGACCGTGCCGTCGACTCCAAGCATATAAATGTCGTCGCGCAGAACCTGAAAATTGTAGCTGGTGTAATTCTTCGTGAGCAGTCCTTCGTTATGCAGCATGGGTTTGCGCGCGTTAGCGGTCATCTGTAGATGGCAGCCGAAGCACGTGGGCGTCCAGGAAGTGTGGCAGGAATAGCAAGTCATGCTGCTGTTCGAGTGAGCGAGAGAGGCGTCGTCGTTCGGCATTTGCGCAGCCACCGCGCCATCCTTGCTCATCATCTTAGCGCGCAAAGACTTTTCGCTGAAATGCACATTGCCGGGCGTGATGCTATCGATGGTCTGGACGATCTCCCATTCTTTGTTTTCTTCCGACATCGAGCGCTGGAATATCTTGCCGTCGCGCGATTCGAAACGACGCACTCCCCAGGGTGTACGAAGTGCATCAAGGTGTCGGCCGCCTTCCGGCGCCGACGGGCCAGACGTGATCAGTGTAGCCTTCTTGCGAATCGTACCGTGGCAATCGATGCAGTCGATTTCGACGGCTGCGCGCGGCTCGCCGTAGATTTTTCCGTTGCCGTGATTGTCCTGCGCGAAATGGCAATCGTTGCACTGCATCCCCTTTTCTAAGTGGATGTCCGCAAGGTGCACCGCTTTGCCGAAACGGTCGGGATCATCAAACGCAATTTGCTTGCCATCCTTGTCCAGCCAGTTCCCTTTGCGGTCGTGGTTAAAAACTGCGCGGAAGATCCAGCCATGGCTATGGAAATCAGCGAATTGCGTCGTCTTCAACTGCTTGTTGAATTCGGGGCTGCCCACTTTTTCCAGAAATTTCTCGTCGTTCCAGAGGCCGCGCACCGCGGCGCCCTCTGGATTGCGTTCGAAAGACTGATAGCGCTGCTCCTCCGTTGGGTTGCGCTGCCGTGCTGGATACATCTTGTCCCCATCGATTTCGTTGTCCCACCACGTGAGCCCGAAATACGTCGTGACCATATTCGTACCGGGATGAATGTGGCAAATCATGCACTGGCTCGACGGGATCGAGCGCGTAAAGACATGTTTGATGGGATGGCCGGGCTCGTTTTTCGGAATCGTCGGATCAGAAGAAGCGCTGAAGCCGGTATGCCCGAATTGCGCGTAGGCGCCGGAGTGTACAGGATCACGGTCGTTAGCATAGATGACATGGCACGCAGTGCACCCGCTGGCGCGATAGTCGCCGGGATGATCGTTGGTCCCAGGGAGCGACAAGATGGGGTCAAGCAAGCGTGTTTTTTGTAATCCGAGAAAGACGGGGTCAGTGCGAAGGCCGGTTCCGAACCCGCGGTCACTCAGTTTTTCGTCTGGCCTGCCGGGATCTTCTTCGCGATTGGGATTGCCGATCTCCGCTTTTTTGTGTCCGCCGCGTTCGAATACGCGCAGGACATTGCCGGGCTGAGAAGTTTCCCATCGCAAGAGAGGATCGAGCTCGGAAATCACGCCTTTGGTGCGAGTTTCATCCAGAGTCGGCCTTGGAGACGTCTTGATCGATTGCGGCAATCCGTCACGGTTGTAGCTTTCGCCGAACCGGGCATTCTTCGCGGGATAACTGCCGTTGTTGTAGAGCGCAGCGCCCCACAGCATTCCCGCGTGCGTCATCATGCTGGTAGAGACCGCGCGGGTTTCGGCTGCGTGACAAGCTGCTGTGCCGCAGGTCTCGGGAGCGACGCGCAGGTCGCCCGGGTTCACAAACTTGATGTATTCCGCGGATTCCGCAAGCCACTTCGTAAACGCGCGTTCGGGAAGATTAGAACGGTTTCGGAAACTCCCATCGCGCGGATGGATGTGGGCCTTTTCCTTCGCGGAATTGTATTCGGGAGAATTCCGCGCGGCACCGGCCGCGACAGAAACGGAAGAGTTGCCGCCGTGGCAATCCGTGCAGCCCAAACGAACGGTCTTCGTCGGATGCATGCTGGGTTCGTCAGTGGAGGTGTGACAGGAAATGCAGCCAGTGAAGTTGCCATCCGCTTCTTCTTGCGACTGGCCGCGGAACGAAGTTAACTCTCGCGGCGCTCGCGCAGGTGGCTTCGAACTCGCATGCAGAGCAAGTAAAAAGGACAACGTGGAGATACAACAAAAGCAGAGGGATCCTAGAGTGGATGACGCGAATTTGCGTTCGTTGTTCACGATCGGTGCATCTCAGAAAGTAAACTTCACCGAGCCAAAAAGCGAGAAGAGTGTGCGGCTCGTGTAGATATCTTTGAAACCCTGGCCAGGTTGCAAGGCGGAAACCCCGCCAGTGAGCACGATGTTTTCCGTCAACGGCGGGCGATACTCGACGCCAACACCGAAGTCTTCGCCGATGGTGTGATGGATTGGCGACTGAAAAAGAAGAAATTCCAGCGGCTCGGTGCGTTCGAATCGCAGATAGTTGAAATTGGCGAAGCCGCGCAGTTTTGGCGTAATTTCAAAGTCCGCGCCGGCATTTGCGAGAAAAATTCCGGGATTTACGAAATTGGCTTGGCCTTCTTCCTTGCTGGCGCGGAGCGACGGAATGAGGCTGCCTGGCGTGGTGAGCAGAATTCCCGAACCAAGCAATCGAATGCCTTCGCGATTCCAAAAGCTGAAGAGGCCGCCCGCGAAATTGGGAAGATCGACGATGGAATCAAATCCGCGCGCACGTGAATCACGCGGGTTGGCGTCGCCGGAAGTATAAAAAGTGGAAATTCGGTAGCGGATCCAGTCTTTGTCGTAAGAGATTTCCGCCGCGGCCATCTGCGCGTTGACCGTAACGCGGCGTCCGGCGATGGGGTTGAAGGTGTCCTCGCCGATGGCTTGATAGAAAGCGTGCGTGAGATTGAGCCGGTGGATGTGGCCGCTACCGAGCCAGCCAAAATAGCCGACGCGGATGCCGTGGAGGATCGGGCCGGCGCCTGGATTCTGGTTGATGACATTGCCGATCGGCGAAGGGCGCACGAGAAAACCGTTATCGTCATAGTGCAAGCTGGGATCGTCCTTGTTCCATGCCACAACGAACTCCGCAGTGTATCCGGGAAAAAAGAAATCTTGCAGGTAGACGTTTCCGAGAAGCACCTGCTGGTGGCGGCGTTCGAACGTGTTGAGTCCGCTGTTAGTGTTTTTTTCGAGGAAATGGAAGTAGGCAAGGTTGTACTCGATGCGGTCGCTGTGAAAATTCCCGAAAATGCGCAGGGCCGGTTCCTCGTCAACAAAAAGAAAGCCACGGAAGTCTGCGTTGAATTGTTGGATGCCGGCGCGCGCGGAGACGAAATCGTAATTGGGACCGAGATCATGCAGTTTCATTTCCACGAAAGCTTCTTGCAAGCCCACGTGATCGTCGAAGCGGTTGGTGCCGCTGCGCGGGTCCGGGCCCACGAGGCCGAGCTCGCGGACTTTCAAATTGTTAAGGCTAATCTCCGGAGTGATGCGGACGCACCAGTCGACAGGCTTGAAAGCCGCATCACCATGAAACAAGTCAAACGCGAAGCGAAGCGTTTGATCGAAGAAAGCTTGCTCGCCTCTGCCGAAAAATCCCGAACTGCCCGGGCGCGCGCTGCTCACGTTGCTGGGAGAAGGAACACGGCGGCCATCGAAAAAAGAGTCGGAGGAAGCGGTAATGTTCAGAAAAACCCGCTGGCCGAGCAGTTCCGGCCAGATGGGTTCATCGCCCTTGAAACGATTTCGATTGAAAGGATCGTACCAGCGATGCTTGGCGTAGACGTACTCGCCGCGCTGCGGATAGCGGCGGTAATCGGGCTGCTCGAGGGCCCAGCGGTTTGGAACCGTGTTGTAGACATCGGCGACCGGAGGCAGCGTGTCAGGTGAAATATTCTCAATGTAGTTCGGATCAGAATCGAGACGGTGCCGAAATTCGCGATGCGTTCCAGATGAAGGTTGCGCTTCTGCGGAAAGTGCAGGACCAAGTTCAGGGAGACGCGGAAGTCGCGAACGAGCCTCCATGGACGCAACTGTGTTGAGCGAAATCTCTAGAGTTACAACCTCGTTTGGTTCCAGGGCAAGGTCGGAGAGTTCAAACGGCGCGTAGTCTTTGGCTTCGGCGCGAAGTTGGTAATGGCCCGGCGGCAGAGGAAAAATTCGAAAGACGCCCTCAACAGAAGCCGTCGCGCTGAAGGTCTGCCCCGATTCGGCGTTGCGCACAGTGAGTACGGCCGCCGAAACTGGGCGCGCAGCACCGGGCACGCTTGCGTCGCGCACGACACCATCCAGCGCCGCACTTGTCTGCGCTCGCTGGCGCGGAATTCGAACCGGCGGGCCTTGCTCACTGGATTTTTTTGCGGAGTCTTGCGCCGGTGGAGCAGCCTGGCGTGGGAGAGTTGCGGCTGCGCGCGACGCAACTCCGAAAGACGCAATACAACAAATCACGCAGAACGCGCGCCGAGCCTGCCGCGAAGAAAGAAGAATCATGCGTTCGGCCTGATTGGAATCATGAATAAAGGAATCGCGTACTAGTGCCGTTCCAACCTGTTCGACGAAAATCCTTCGCAAGGACACTCTCCGCTTCCTTACTTTCTTCAAGCTGTCTCTTTGACCCAGCGAGTTGGAACGGCACTAGCTAACAATATCGAGGAGCGGCGGGCAACACTTTTCCCGGACCGGTGGAGACATTCGATAACACGGTGAGGGCGGCGGCATTCACCAGTACGCTCAATTCTCCGGCAAATCCGTTGAGAGGCCACAAACTAGTGTGGTACCAAGAGAAGTACACGCACGATGGAAGCAACTCATAAACTGCGGAAGACCGTGGAGTCGCAGCGCGCGTTACTGCAGCGAGAAAAGACACTGGCGGTTGCCATTCTCCTCGCGGCGGGAATTGCCTCCGTGCTCGCGATGCTCTTAGTCGGGTGTGGAGGCGGAACGAGCGCGCCCGTGGCGCCTCCACCAATTCCAGCGATCCAAGCGCTGCAAGTCACTGACGTGCAAAACATCGTTACCACCGCTGTGAATTCAGTGAACGCAGAAATGGTTGTCGCAGTAGTGGACCGCGCGGGATTTGTGTTGGGGGTGTTTCGAACACAGAATGCGCCGGCCACGACAGCCGGAAATTTTGGACAGATGCTGAATGCAAATGACGTCGCTGTGGCGCTGGCAAGGACAGGCGCATTTTTCAGCAACGATCAGGCCCCGCTCTCTTCGCGAACGGTGCGGTTCATCAGCGGGGTTCATTTTCCTCCGGGCGTGGTGAACCAGCCGCCTGCGGATTTGTATGGGATTGAGAACACGAATCGCGGCTGTGCTTTGATTAACGACCTGATTTTCCAGAGCAAGGTCCTTCCATCGCTGGCGCTAGGCGGTGGATTCGGGCCTGGAGTGCTGACCGGAAAGGCAGACCTGATGGATTCGGATTCGACGGCTGTAAATCCGGGAGGCGTGCCGATTTTTTACAAGAATGTTGTGCTTGGCGGAATCGGCGTCGTGACCGCTTCAACTAATTTGAACGTGGCAGAGTACGCAGCATTCACCGGCGGGACGACAGCGCGCGGTGGAGCAGGCGACAATTTCGGGGCGACACCTGCCACTCCAGGAGTAGTTTTTATCGGAGGCATTGCGCTGCCCTTCGTGAATCAGACGTCGCGGCCCAACGGTTTCTCCGCAGGGCCCGTCACTGGGACGGGAAGTTTTTTGTTGGCGCCAACAAACAGTCAAGGACAGCCGCCCGAGGGCGATTTGATTGCGCCGGCGACGGGTCCGCTGGGCGGTCTGAGCGCGGCGGATGTGAAACAGATTTTGGATAATGCCGAAGCGACAGCGAATACGACTCGAGCGGCAATTCGGCTGCCTCTGGGTTCCAAAGCTCGCATGGTGATCGCCGTGGCGGATCTGGATGGAACCATTATCGGGCTGCGGCGGATGCAGGATTCCACGGTATTCAGCATCGATGTGGCGGCGTCCAAGGCGCGGAACATGGTGTACTTCAACAGTGCAGTGCGAACGGCTGCGGACCTGAACGGCGTGCCTATGGGAACGGCGGTAACGAGCCGGACGATTAGCTTTGGTGCGCAGCCGCTGTATCCGCCGGGAATCGATGGTTCGAGCGCCGGGCCATTTTTCAACTTGTATACGTTGGACCTGGCAAATCCCTGCACGCAAGGATTCCAGGGCGGGGTGGCAAATTCAAACAAGAGCGGAATCGTTTTCTTTCCCGGAAGCGCGGGATTATATCGAAACGGCGCGCTCGTTGGCGGACTCGGAGTCAGCGGCGACGGCGTGGATCAGGACGACTATGTAACGAGCGGCGGGACCAAGGGGTTCGAGGCGCCAACAAGTATCCGAGCAGATCAAATCATGGACCAGGGCGTCCGGCTTCCCTACTTCAAGTTTCCGAGAAATCCGACCAATTAGTTCTCAAGAGTCATCGGCGGCGCGGCGATTTCTTTCTACCGGCAATTCTTGTGAGTGCCCGAGCGTACGCTTCAATGGTTTCAGGAACGGCTTGGCTGTAAACAAACTGCCCTTCGCGGCCGCAGGCAATCAGTCCGGCTTCGCTCAGAATCTTCAGATGGTGAGAAACGGTCGCTGGCGTTACCCCCCGCATCGAAACAATTTCTCCGCAGTTCATGTGCTTGCAGGCGGAAATGGCTTCGAAAATCCTGAGACGGGTGTTGTCGGCAAGGGCTCTGGATATTTTCTCAATCTGGGAGCGTTCCATGGGTCTTGGCAAAGTTTAGCCGAACCAAGTCGCTTTTCGCCATAAAGATTCTCCCTGCGAAAATGGCGCCGAAAATAGATGCAACGGAATGCTTCGATAGTCATCTAAATACCCAAATCCAGAAAGTCAGCGGGGCAGCGTCGAAAGGGCAGCCCTGGAAAGGCTTTCGGAACCAAGAAGACACAAGACGCGGAGACGACGATGAAGAGACTCGAAGGAAAAGTAGCAGTAGTAACGGGCGGAAACAGCGGTATCGGCCTGGCGACGGCGAAGCGTTTTCATGAGGAAGGCGCGCGTGTAGTCATTGCCGGGCGGAGCCAGAAGACGCTGGACGAAGCCGTGAAAGCGATTGGGAAAGGCACCGTCGGGGTTCAGGCGGACGTATCCAGCGCTAAGGACCTGGACCGGCTTTACACAACAGTATCGGAAAAGATGGGCAAGATTGATGTTCTCTTTGCCAACGCCGGGATCTACAAATTTGCACCACTCGCTGCAACCACCGAAGTGCTTTACGACGAACTGTTTGATATCAATGCCCGGGGAGTTTACTTCACGATCCAAAAAGCGCTGCCGCACCTTAACGACGGCGCGTCGATCATTGTGAATACTTCTGTGGCGGGCGAAATCGGCGTGCCGAACGGCACGGCGTATGCGGCCACGAAAGCGGCGTTGCGTTCCTTCACGCGGTCAATCGCGGCGGAATTGGTGGAACGCGGCATCCGCGTGAACGCCGTGAGCCCAGGACCGATCGAGACGCCGGCTGGATTTGAACGCACGGGGCTTTCCAAAGAAACGGTGGACGAAATGCTTAAAGGCTTTATTTCTATGGTGCCTATGAAGCGAATCGGACAGCCAGAGGAAATCGCGGCAACTGTGGCGTTCCTCGCATCGCAGGATGCGTCCTTCATCACGGGCGCAGAGATCCCCGTCGACGGCGGGTTGGCGCAAATCTAACCGCTACTTCGGTGGCATTGGGGGAGGCTAATGCAAATTCGCCTCCTTTAATTTTGCGGACGCGTTTCATTTGGCTCCCTGGGAGGGATCCGGAGAAGTCGCCACGTTTACGTCGAGGAACCATTTGTGGGCGGTGTCACTAGGGGCGTAGCAGTTGCCGTCGGGCGCGTACTTCGACGGACAGAGTGCGGTGCGTTCTTTGCGTCGCGGAGATTGCGCGAATTGCCAGACTTCGGCATAGGGGATGCCGCTCGCTGAAGGGGTTGGAGGATTCCGCGGGAACGCGCAACCTGGAGACGGGGGGCACACGTCGTTGAAGGCCCAGGTCACGATTTCTTGCAGTGTTGCCTGGTTGCGAATGTCTTCGGCAGTGGTGATGGTGACGGCGGCTTCTTCTTTCACTGGAATGCCAGAGCAGTAGACACCGGCTCGAAAGCCAGCTCGTTTGAGTTCTTCTGACCAGACGCCAACATACTTGTGATAAGTCGGGGAAAGGCGTCCGCCTTCTTCGATATCCAGAAAAATAATGGTTCCGGGAGCAAAACCTTCTTCTTTGGCAGCGGCTACGGCGGCGTTTGCGTCTTGAGTTCCTTTCCGAGCCGCATCTGTTTCAGTTTTTAGTTCGCTCTTGTCGGGTCCGCGGTACAAAACCAAAAATCCAAAACCGTGCGACGCAAGAAGTTCGCGCTTCCCTTTCCAGGTATTCCGTTTTTCGCCTGGTGGAGGGCTGAGCCAGTAGCTGGCGAATGCGAAGGTTTTGCGAAGAACTGGCAGCGCGGCGTCACCGGGGTAAACGTTCCGGTCGAAACCCAGGTAGGAACGCGAAGGCTCTGGCGCGGCCTTCGGAAGTACGGGCATGATGAAAAGAGCAGAGGAAAAAGTTAACGCAGAGACACAGAGAACGCAGAGAAGAAGCGAGCAGACAAGAAGGACTCTCATGTTTAGCCTTCACGGAGTTTGTGGCCGCCGAGGTTTCCGAGGCCGTCGTAGGCGGCGTATTTGTAAAGTTCGCTGAGCGTCGGGTAATTGAAAACCTGTTCGATGAATTCGTCGATGGTGAGGCCGTTATCAAGAATCATCATGCCGACGTGGATGAGTTCGGTGGCGTTTTCACCAATGATGCTGACACCGAGAAGCTTTTTGTCAGCGCGGGAGAAGACGAGTTTGAGCAAACCTGCGGTGTCCCCGGCGATGTGGCCGCGGGCGTTGTTTGCGTAAAGAGCGCGGCCCACGACGTAGTCGATTTTCTTTTCCTTGCAAGATTCTTCGGTCTCGCCGGCGGCGGAAATCTCGGGAATGGTGTAAATCCCCATTGGGAGCAGAGAAGCCACGCGCTCTTTATACTTCAAGCCAAAAGCATGACAGACCGCGACGCGGCCTTGTTCCATAGAAGTAGAAGCGAGAGCGGGGAATCCAATGACATCGCCTGCGGCATGGATGTGAGGGACAGCCGTTCGGTAGTGTTCGTCCACGGGAATATAGCCGCGATCATTGATAGCGAGGCCGGCCTTTTCCAGAGCGAGGCCATCGACAGCAGCGCGGCGGCCAGCAGCAAAGAGCGCAGCATCGGTTTCGAGGACTTTGCCGCTCTTCATCGTTAGACGTACACCACTTGAGGAATTCTCGGTTCTGACCGGGCGTTCGTTGAACCAAAAGTGCATCCCAAGTGCAGCGAGACGGTCGCGGAGGCGATCGGAGATTTCATTGTCGAGAAAAGGAAGAAGCCGGTCGCGCCCGTCGACGAGCGTGACGTCAACACCGAGAGCTTTGAAAATGGAAGCGTATTCGCAGCCGATGACGCCGCCACCAATCACCGCGAGGCTCTTAGGAATGCGGTCCATCTGGAGGAAGGTGTCAGAGTCAAAAGTGTGAATATCGTCGAAAGCAATTTCTGAAGGACGATGCGGCTTGGAGCCCGTTGAAATAAGAATGACTTCACCTTTTAGCCGCCGCGTGCCCTGTGCGCCAGAAACAGCGAGGGTATGAGGATCCAGAAATGCGGCCTGTCCGCGCAGGAGGTCGATCTTGTGGAGCGTGAGATTCCTCAGGATGCGCCGGCGTTCCATGTCCACAACTTCGCGCTCGTGATGCATGAAGTCGTGAACGGTAAGGTTTTCCTTGAGCGAATAGTCGATACCGTAGAGGCCTCGCTGCTTCAGGCCAGAGAAATAGAGCGCTGACTCGCGGAGGGTCTTGCTGGGAACGGTGCCGGTATTGATGCAACTGCCGCCCATATACTCGGCGCGCTCGATAATGGCAACGCGTTTGCCAAAGTAGGCGGCCTGAGCGCCAGCCTTCTCACCGGCGGGGCCGCAGCCGATGACGATCAGATCAAAATTGTCGCTTGAAGTCACGAATTCCTCCGCGGAACTCTACCACTGGACATGTTATTTGCTTCTCGGAGGATTGTAGGAGAAGTGGCAGCGAGACGCAGAAGTTTCTCGCCGGTGCGTATTGGATGAGTTGCGGTTCAGTCGAAATGCTGGCCGAGTCCGCCGCAGTTCGAATGATGGTCCGTTATTGTGGGAGCATCCGAAGAGACGCTCTCTATAGGATTTCTAGTTAACAGGACTCGCTCCCCCCTCCCCCTGTTTTTCATAAGTTGGTTCTAAAAGAAGTTAAAGTCGTTTGTTTTGATGCACTTTTGCAAGTGTTGATTCTAAAGGGAGTTAGAAGCCCGAATTTTGAGCCTTTTGCATGTGTTGATTCTAAATAACTTAACGCAGAAGTTCTGCCAACGGGCGGGAGCGAAGGTGCCTGCAGGTCGGTGAGGCTCGCGGATCTGACCAACGTTTTCGGCACCGAAAAAATGGAAAAGCGGCAGAGAAGCTGCCGCAGTCGAAGAAAGTCCGCACTCTTACCTGAAAAGTATAGTAGCACACGATGCATGACCGGTCAAGAGGTATTTTGCGGGGTTGGGAGGCCCCCTTCGCAGCTCTACAAACTGTGCACCTCAGTAGGGTAAGCCACGCCGCGGGTAAAGTTAAGGTAAAGGGACGGCGACTTGGGTCATAAGCAGCACGGCTCAAATCGCCGTAAGCGTTTGTAAACAGTGGTGCCCGGGGTGGGAGTCGAACCCACATGAGGAAAAATCCCCGGAGGATTTTAAGTCCTCAGCGTCTGCCATTCCGCCACCCGGGCGCTGGCACTACAAATCTAGCGGAGAGAAACACGTACTGCAACATTTTTGCGTCGATTCCCAATGCTTAGTGAGCACGCGTGTTTGCACCCACCAACAGAGTTTGAGGTCTCTGACCGTCATTGTGAACTTGATCCAGCGGTGTTCTCTATTCGTGTCATCGGTGCGCGAGGCGATTGTTTGCGACGTGGACTCGACATAGACTTGAAGTTAGTTCGCGGGGTTTCTCTTGCGTCCCTCTGGCAAGTTTTCCTGGTTCATCCTTGCAGTCGGCGGTCTGCTGACCGCACTCCTTTTCTTTGTTGTTGAAGAAGTTCCCCGGCCCGCGACGAGTCTCCTGCTCTCCGATCTCTTGCAGACCGGGATTGTTCTATGGGCCGCTCTCTGTTCTCTGCTTGTGGCCAGACGATCGTCATCCTACTTGCGTCAACTCTGGACCCTTCTCGCCGCGTCGCTCTTCCTGGGCTGCGCTGCGCAAGCCCTGGAGACCTACTATCAATGTTTTGCTCACGCATCGTCATTGACTCCCTGGCCCTCGGACATTCTCTTTATCCTATGGGTGACGCCCGCAGTCATGATGCTGTTGCCACGGCCGGAGAAAGAATCCGGAGCAATTGACTGGCAGCAGGTGCTGGATTTTGCCCAAATTGGAGTCGTGGCCCTCACGGCTTATCTCTATTTTTTCTATGTCCCCTCCCGCTGGGAAGCCGAAGGGCCACGGATGGTCCTCAAGATCACACGCTTACAGATGGTTAGGGACGTGATGCTGGCCGGTGGGTTTCTAATCCGTGCCATGACGGTCTCCGCCAGTTCCATCCGAGCCTTCTTCCGCAGAATGGCCACACTTTTCCTCATTGCCGGCGCTTCTGAACTTGTCTCTCTTCTCCCTTCCTACACGTCTCGTACGGGAGCAACGTGGACGGACATCACCTGGTGCGCCCCCTATTTGTTTGTGACCGTAATTGCCGCGACATGGAGTCGTGAAGAAGAAGCACTCTCCCAGGGAGAGAGTTCCCGATTTCGCGCGATATTCGTTTCTCAGGCGTTGCCGATTCTCATACCACTGCTGGTTCTCTTCATGGGCCACAGCATCGCTGCGGAACAGAGCACCATCGCATGGATAGCGGTGACCGCTTCGTTCATTCTTTCCGCTGCACGTCTTGTGCTGACCAATGAGAAACAGCGCCGGATTGCAAAAGAACTTCTCTTGACGGAACAAGCCTTGAGCCATTCCGAACACATGTTCTCGACGGCGTTCCGTTCCAGCCCCGACGCCATCGGGATCAGCGCGGTCCCGGGAGGCCAATTTCTGGAGGTCAACGACAGCTTCACACGGCTTACGGGTTATTCACACGACGAGACTCTAGGAAGAACTCCCCTGGAATTGAATCTGTGGAAGGACTCCGGTCGCCGGGCAGAGGTCATGGCCAAGCTTCAAAGAGAATCCGAAGTGCGGGATGAAGAGTTTATCTGCCTGACGAAGCACGGCGAGACACGCATCGGGCAGTTTTCCGGGACGCTGGTGATGCTGGACGGAAAGCTCTGTGCCCTGGCCATCGTTCGGGATATCACCGCCCACAAGGAGGCGGAAGAAGCGCTGCGGGCCAGCGAAGAACGCTTCCGCAATCTCGTCCATGACTTGCACATCGGCGTTATCCTGCTTGGTCCCAAGGCGGAAATACAGTTTGCAAATCGAGCAGCTCTGGAGACTCTTGGAGTGAGTGAAGAAGAATCTCACGGACGGAGCAGTTCGACCTTCGGGATGACGGCCGTTCGAGAAGACGGAACGGAAGTCCCATTGGAAAGGCTTCCAGGCCCCCGAGCGATTGCGACCAAAAAACCGGTGCGAAATGAGATGGTGGGATGGCGCCGCGCGGATTCGAGTGAGGTCTTGTGGACCTTGGTGGACGCCGTGCCACACCTTACGCCTGAAGGAAAAGTTGCCAACGTCATTGTATCCATTTCGGACGTGACCCTATGGAAGCAAGCGGAGGAGGCGCTGCGCGCCAGCGAAGAGCGTTTTCGAACTTTGGTTCGGGATTTCCATGTCGGCGTAGTCTTGCTTGGACCTGACGCAAAGGTTCAATTCGCGAATCAGGCGGCAGAAGAAATGTTTGGCATTACCAACGAGGATGCGCAGGGGAAGAATTCTGCGCAACTGGGCTTGACCTCGATACGCGAAGACGGAACCGAAATCCCTTTTTCAATGCGGCCAGGGCCGCTGTCGCTGAAGACGGGACAGATGGTCAAGAATGAAGTGATCGGGTGGCGTCACCCGGGATCGAGCGAAATTCTCTGGACGATGGGAAACATTGTGCCTCAGTTCGCGCAGGATGGTTCCATTTCGGCCTCGATCAACACATTCATAAATATCACCGAGCGTAAGCAGGCCGAGGAAGCGCTTCATCAGCTTTCCACGCGGCTGCTACAGCTTCAAGACGAAGAGCGGCGGCGGCTCGGACGCGAACTCCACGACAGCTTGGCGCAAAGCGTCCTGGCGGTGAATTTGAATCTGGCACAAGCAACTCGCTCGTTGACGCCCAAAGACGAGTCCTCGCGCCGTGCGTTGGCCGAAGCCCGAAGGGTTCTCGTGGAAATGTCGCGGGAGATTCGGACGCTCTCCTACCTGCTACACCCACCGCTGCTTGATGAGTTGGGTCTGGTCTCTGCGCTGAAAGAGTATGCCGGAGGATTCAGCGAGCGCAGCGGAATCAAACTGGAATTGGACATTCAAGCTGATTTTGGTCGTCTGCCGCAGGAAGCCGAGACGGCGCTATTCCGCATCGTGCAGGAAAGTCTGGCAAACATTCAGCGGCACTCGGGCACCAAAACAGCCAAGATTCACTTGCGCGGTGATACCACCTGCGTCGGCCTCGAAGTCATTGATCGGGGCCGCGGTATGGATAAGAAAGCTATCGAGCGTGGAAACGGGTCCGGAACCCGGTTGGGCGTGGGAATCCTGGGCATGCGCGAACGAATGACCCAGCTTGGCGGGAAACTTGAGATAGAATCCAGTTCATCAGGGACCACGGTGCGGGTTTCGATTCCTCTAAGAACCGAGGTCACCGATGCCAGTTCGCATCCTCGTAGCTGATGACCATCAAGTGGTACGGACGGGGCTCCGCGCTTTGCTGGAGTCCAAGACCGGCTGGCAAGTTTGCGCCGAGGCTTCCAATGGCCGTGAAGCTGTGGAAAAGGCCAGCCAGCTCAAGCCGGACGTGGCCGTGCTTGACATCGGGATGCCCCTGCTAAACGGAGTAGAAGCGACACGCCAGATTCGGAAACTCTCTCCACAAACAGAAATCCTTATTTTGACCATGCACGACTCCGAACAGCTGGTCCAGGAAGTTCTGGGAGCAGGAGCCCATGGATATATATTAAAGGACGACGCGGACCGCAACTTGGTCGCTGCCGTGGACGCGCTTCGCCGCCACAAGCCTTATTTATCTCCACGCGTATCGGATGCGGTCTCCGGCGTAGGCGCACTGCTTGGGGACGGTTCAAGAACCAGCCCGAATTCGCGAAGCCGGTTGACTCCACGAGAGCGCGAGATCGTGCAGCTTCTGGCGGAAGGCAAAAGCAACAAGGAAATTGCGGGCTTCCTGGGAATCAGTGTGAAAACGGCGGAGACTCATCGCGCTAACATCATGCTAAAGCTCGACTTTCACTCGATCACGGAACTAGTTCGCTACGCGGTCCGCAACAAGATCATCCAGAGCTGAGGTTCTCCCAGCCGTCCCTAGCTTAAGATCTAAGCCTCATTTTGCAATCTTTGGGTTTTCTAATTTTCTCGGTTGACAGGCATCCGGGGCGTCGTAGTATCTGTTCTCATTCCATCTCCAAGCGAGCAAGCCGTTGTATTTTGGCGTAAAATCCCTTAATCCGTTGCGTTCCGCGGTGCATCTAAAATCTGACTAAGATCTGCGGGAGTCCTCCTGCCCGCAGCAGGAGCGAATGTGAGCCAGCCGAATCTTGCCTTAGGTAGCCCCGACCGGGTCGGGGTCATGGACCAGCTGAGCATCAATACCATCCGAACGCTGGCAATCGACGCGGTCCAGCAAGCGAATTCCGGCCATCCTGGCGCCCCGATGGGCCTCGCGCCAGTGGTCTATTCTCTGTGGCAAAAGTTCTTGCGATACGATCCTGCTGACCCCACGTGGCTGAATCGCGACCGCTTTGTCTTGTCGGCTGGCCACGCTTCGATGCTGCTCTACGCGACTTTGCACCTCGCGGGAGTGCGCGCCGTCAACGCCAGAGGCGAAGTGACCGATGCTCTCTCGGTGCCCATTGAAGAGATCAAGCGCTTCCGGCAAATCGACAGCCGGACTCCCGGACATCCCGAATCGCACCTGACGAGCGGAGTGGAAACCACCACCGGACCTTTGGGCCAAGGCGCCGGCAACAGCGTGGGAATGGCCATTGCCGGCAAATGGCTGGCGGAGAATTTCAATAAACCTGGTTTTGAGATTTTCAATTTCAATGTCTACACCGTCTGCGGAGATGGCGATCTGATGGAGGGCGTAGCCAGCGAAGCGGCTTCGCTTGCGGGGCACTTGAAGCTCTCAAATCTTTGCTGGATCTACGACAACAACCGCGTAACGCTGGACGGCCCGGCCGAATGGTCTTTCAGCGAAGATGTGATGACGCGTTTCAAGGGGTATGGCTGGAACGTCGCTCACGTCACGGACGCTAACGATTTGGACATGCTGACCCGTGACTATGAGAATTTTCTCAGTTCGAAGGATCGGCCGACGCTCATCGTGGTGGACAGCCACATTGGATACGGGTCGCCTCACAAACAGGATTCTTACGAAGCACATGGCGAACCGCTCGGCGAAGCGGAAGTCAAGCTCGTGAAGAAAAACTACGGGTGGCCCGAAGATGCGAAGTTCTTGGTCCCCGATGGAGTGTATGACCAGTTCAAGAATGGCGTGGGCAAGCGCGGAGCGGAAGCACGCGCGGCGTGGAAAGCAAAATTTGAGGAGTACAAGAAACAGTTTCCCCAGCTCGCCGATCAGCTGGGCAGGATGCAGGGCGGTCGATTGCCGGACGGCTGGGACAAGGATTTGCCGAACTTCCCTGCCGATCCAAAGGGGATGGCGACGCGCGAATCCTCTGGAAAAACTCTGAACGCCCTGGCCAAGAATATCCCTTGGCTGATTGGCGGATCGGCGGACCTTGCCAAATCCAACAAGACGAATCTGACCTTCGACGGCGCGGGCGATTTCTATCCGAATCAATATCGCGGGCGCAACGTCCATTTCGGCGTGCGGGAACACGCCATGGGCGCGATCGTGAACGGCATGACGCTTTCGAAACTCCGCGCCTTCAGCGCGACGTTTTTTAATTTCAGCGACTACATGCGGCCGAGCATGCGCCTTGGCGCTCTAATGGAAATCCCTTCGATCTATATTTTCACGCACGATTCGATCGGCGTGGGGGAAGACGGGCCGACACACCAGCCTATCGAACAACTGGCCTCCTTGCGCGCGATGCCTAACATGCTGGTTCTGCGGCCGGGCGATGCCAATGAAGTGGTGGAAGCCTACAAGGTGATCCTGCAGCACACGCATGGGCCTTCTACGCTGGTGCTGACGCGTCAGGCCATGCCCACGTTCGATCGCACGAAATACGCTCCCGCCGCGGGAGTGGCAAAAGGCGCCTACGTCCTTGCGGATGCTCCAGGCGGGAAACCCGACGTAATCCTGATGGGCAGCGGCAGCGAAGTCTCCCTTTGCGTGGATGCAGGCGAAAAATTGAATGCCGCCGGCATCAAGGCTCGCGTCGTCAGTATGCCGTCCTGGGAACTCTTCGAACGCCAGGACGCCGCTTACAAAGAAAGCGTCTTACCTGCGAGTGTAAGCGCGAGGGTTTCCGTGGAAATGGCTTCCACTTTCGGCTGGGAACGCTACGTCGGGCCCAAGGGCAAAATGATTGGTATGCGTAGCTTCGGCGCATCGGCGCCGTTGAAGGACCTGTTGAAAAAATTCGGCATCGAAGCAGACAAGGTTGTGGCAGCGGCCAAGGAAGTTCTTGGAAAGTGAGCCAGCAATGAAGATTGTGATTGGCTCGGATCACGCGGGGTTTCAATTGAAGGTAGCCATGGGCGATTTGCTGCGCTCCCTGGGACACGATGTCCTGGACGTAGGGGCGTTCAATGAAAATCCTTCCGATTATCCGGACTTTGCCGAGGCCGTTGGCCGCGCCGTGCTGGACCGCAAGGCTGAGCGGGGCGTTCTGATCTGCGGCAGCGGGGTTGGAGCAAGCGTGGCGGTAAACAAATTGCCTGGGATTCGCGGTGGCATGTGCCACGACACGTATTCAGCACACCAGGGCGTAGAGCACGACGACATCAACGTGCTGGTGCTCGGCTCGCGGGTGATCGGTGTGAAGCTGGCGGAGGATCTCGTGAAGGCCTTCCTCGGCGCTAAATTTACCAACGAAGAGCGGCATGTGCGACGCCTTGGAAAAGTGAAGGCGCTGGAAGCAAAATTTGCGGCAGGATTAAAGCCGTAAGAAAAATTGTGGATATTCTACCAGGAAGTGCGGCCGCCCTGTCGTAGCGTACAATATAGTTTCGAGGTGAAGGAGAACCACGATGACCACAACAACCACGATTCCCAATATCGGCACCGGCGCGGGAACCAATCCGCTGAAAGCGCTGCTCACTTACGGACAATCTCCCTGGATGGACTACATCCGCAGAGACCTGCTGACCGGCGGCGGCTTGAAGAAATATATTGATAACGATGGCCTGCGCGGCATGACCTCCAATCCGGCGATCTTCGAGAAGGCCATCACCGGCAGCAATCTTTACAACGATGTCCTCGCATCGCCGGACGCCAAAAAGCTCGATGCCAATGGCGTCTTCGAAAAAATCGCGATTCGCGATGTGCAGGACGCGTGCGATATCTTCAAGCCTGTTTATGTAGGGTCAAACCGGCGCGATGGTTACGTCAGCCTGGAGGTTTCGCCGTTTCTCGGCTTCGATACCAAGGCCTCGCTCGCCGAAGCGCGCCGCCTCTGGAAGGCCGTGGATCGTCCGAATGTCATGATCAAGATCCCTGGCACGCCCGAAGGCCTCCCTGCCATACGCCAGGCTCTGGAGGACGGCATCAACATCAATATCACTCTCCTTTTCGCGCAGTCCGCGTACGAACAAGTTGCCGAAGCATTCCTTTCCGCACTGGAAGCTCGCGCGGCGAAGGGCCAGGACATCAGCCATATCGCGAGTGTCGCCAGCTTTTTCGTAAGCCGCATCGACTCGCTCGTTGATAGCAAAATCGATGAAAAGCTCAGGGCTGGCGCGGATGCCGGCCAAACCGCTCTTCTCGAGAGCATTCGAGGCAAGGTGGCTATCGCCAACGCCCGGCTTACCTACAAGAAGTATCAGGAACTTTTTGGTGGACCGCGCTGGAAGGCTCTCGCGTCAAAGGGCGCGCAGACGCAGCGGCTGCTTTGGGCCAGCACCAGCACGAAGAATCCAAAGTATCGCGATGTGCTTTACGTCGAAGAACTGATTGGTGCGGATACCGTGGACACCATTCCCCCCGCGACCTTTGATGCTTTCCGCGATCACGGCAAACTGCGCCCCAGCCTCACCGAAAACGTCGACGGTGCTGCAAAGACCATGGCCGACCTCGCGAAGGCTGGCATCTCGATGAAGGAAGTGACGGACAAACTGATGATCGACGGCGTCAAGCTCTTTGCTGACGCCTTCAAGACCCTGCTGGATGCCGTGGGCAAAAACGCAGGGGTGCGTGCGTGAGCGTCAACAAACAAACCCACAAATTGCCAAATCAGCTTGCGGACGCAGTGGCCGCGTCGCTCGAAGATTGGAAAAAAAACAATAAAGTTGCGCGTCTGTGGCAAAAGGATGCTTCTCTATGGAGTGGGACGGACGAAAGCAATTGGCTCGGCTGGCTCACCATCACCGAAGAGCAGCTTGCAAACATTGATGCACTGAAGCAAATTGCCAAGGACGTCAAGAAGGCTCGCTTCAAAAATGCGCTCTTGCTGGGCATGGGTGGGTCCAGCCTCTGCCCGGAGGTTCTGCGGATGACGTTCGGGAAGATCAAAGGTTTTCCCGACCTCCACGTTCTTGATTCTACTGATCCCGCCCAAATGATGGCCGTCGAAGCGAAAGTGGATCTCAAGAGCACTATTTGCATCGTTTCGAGCAAGTCCGGCAGCACCCTCGAACCCAACATTTACAAACAATACTTTTTCGAGCGCGTGAAGGCCAAAGTAGGCGAAAAAGAAGCCGGCAATCGCTTCATCGCCATCACCGACCCCAACTCCAAGATGCAGCAGGTTGCCGAAGCAGATAAATTCCGCAAGATTTTCATGGGTGTGCCGAGCATCGGTGGCCGGTATTCAGCGATTTCCAATTTCGGCATGGTTCCCGCCGCCGTCATGGGACTGGACGTTGCGAAGTTCCTGAAAAATACCGAAGAGATGGTCCAGGCGTGTGGGGCTTCCGCTGCCGCCGATTCCAATCCCGGTGTCATCCTTGGAAATATCTTGGGCGTCGCGGCGAATCAGGGGCGCGATAAAATTACAATCATTGCTTCGCCGGGAATTTCTGATCTGGGCGCCTGGCTCGAACAACTAATTGCCGAATCCACAGGGAAAATCGGCAAAGGGATCATTCCCGTGGATCGGGAACGCCTCGCGAAGCCGGCGGTCTATGGCAACGATCGAGTGTTTGCTTATTTGCGACTCGCAACAAAGCCCAATAAGGCTCAGGACGCTGCGGTTGCCGCGCTTGAAAAGGACGGGCACCCGGTTGTGCGTATTTCTCTCCCGAATATTTACAATCTCGGCCAGGAATTTTTCCGGTGGGAAATCGCTACGGCTGTGGCGGGCTCTATCATCGGCATCAACGCCTTCAACCAGCCCGACGTGGAGGCCAGCAAGATCGAAACCAAGAAGTTGACCAGCCAGTACGAAGCCACCGGGAGCCTTCCACCAGAGGTGCCGTTTTTTGAAGCAGGCGGTATCAAGCTTTTCGCCGACGAGAAGAATGTAGCTGCAGTGCACGGGCCAACTCTTGCTGATGTTCTGAAGGCCCATCTCTCGCGGCTCAAGGCAGGCGATTATTTTGGCGTCCTCGGCTACATCACCATGAATCCCGCGAACGAGAATTCGTTACAGGTGATTCGCCATGCGGTGCGCGACAAGAAAAAAGTGGCCACCGTTCTCGGCTTCGGCCCGCGCTTCCTGCATTCCACCGGACAAGCCTATAAAGGCGGCCCGAACAGCGGCGTTTTTCTGCAGATCACTTGCGATGATGCCAAGGATCTGCAGGTCCCAGGTCAGAGGTACACCTTCGGCATCGTGAAAGCTGCACAGGCCCGCGGCGATTTCGCGGTTCTTGCAGAACGCGGCCGCCGGGCGTTGCGCGTGCATCTCGGAAAAAATCTGAAGTTCGGGCTGGCCAGTTTGACCAAGGCCGTGCAAAAGGCAATTGCCTAGAGTCACGAAAATATTCTTACTTCGCGGAAGACTGAGGAGCGCTGACGATGCAACTGGGAATGATCGGACTAGGGAGAATGGGCGCCAACATGGTACGGCGCTTGCAAAAAAATGGTCACAAGTGCGTCGTCTATGACCGCAGCGCAGAGTCCGTGAAGCAACTCGAAGGAGAAGGGGCAACGGGCGCGACTTCGCTCGATGACTTCGTCAAGAAACTCCAGAAGCCCCGTGCGGTATGGCTTATGGTGCCCGCAGCGGTCGTCGATGCTTCGCTGCACGATTTAGTGGGCAAGCTCGAGAAAGACGATGTGGTCATCGACGGCGGAAATTCCTACTACATCGATGATATCCGCCGCGCGAAAGAACTCTCAAGCAAGGGAATTCATTATTGCGACGTTGGAACGAGCGGCGGGGTCTGGGGCCTTGAGCGCGGCTATTGCCAGATGATTGGCGGCGAGACCGACGTTGTGAAGCGCCTCGATCCGATTTTCAAGACGCTCGCGCCCGGCCGTGGCAACGTTGATCGTACTCCCGGCCGCGACAAGGTACCGGGTACTGCCGAAGAAGGTTATCTTCACTGCGGCCCTTCCGGGGCCGGTCACTTCGTCAAGATGGTGCACAACGGCATCGAGTACGGCTTGATGGCCGCCTACGCCGAGGGCTTGAACATTCTCAAGCACGCCAACGCGGGCAAATCTCATCGCGAGGCCGACGCGGAGACCACCCCGCTGCGAAATCCCGAACACTATCAATACGATTTCAATCTTGCGGACATCACGGAAGTCTGGCGCCGCGGCAGCGTGGTCGCTTCCTGGCTGCTCGATCTGACAGCTATTTCGCTGCTCGACCAACCCACTCTCGAGCGCTTCTCCGGCCGCGTCTCCGATTCCGGCGAGGGCCGCTGGACTATTCTTGCCGCTATCGAATCAACAGCCCCCGCGCCCGTTCTGACCGCTTCTCTCTTTCAACGGTTTACGTCGCGCGGCGAAGATGATTTTGCAGCAAAAGTTTTGTCGGCGATGCGCTTCCAGTTCGGCGGGCACATCGAAAAGAAGTCCGGCCACTAGAAATTTGAAGATTCTTTCAACACACGAAGGCAGAAAGTCTCTCTCATGAGCCTAAACCATCTGGACATGAACCCCACTGCGGCGCCGTGTGTAATGGTTATTTTCGGCGCCACCGGCGACCTCACCAAACGCAAATTGCTTCCCGCGATCTGCAATCTCGCTCAAGACAAACTTCTTCCGGAGCAGTTCGCCATCGTGGGATTCGCAACCAACGACTACACGACCGAGAGTTTTCGCAAGATGCTGGCGGAAGAGATTCCCAAGTATGCTCCAGCCCCGTTCGACCCTAAGTTCTGGCGCGAAATCGCCGAGCGCATTTACTACGTCCGAGGCGATTTTCAGGATACCGAGGCTTTCAAGCGCCTGAAAGACCAGATCGACCAGGCTGACAAGGTCCATAACACGCTCGGAAACCGATTCTTCTATTTGGCGGTCGCGCCGCGATTCTTTTCCCCAATCGCCAAAATGCTGGGCACATGCGGCCTGACCAAGGAAGAAGACGGCCACTGGGCGCGCGTGATCGTAGAAAAACCATTCGGCCATGACCTCGAATCGGCCAAGCAGCTCAATCAGGACTTGAAGCAGGTTCTGACGGAAAATCAGATCTACCGCATCGACCACTATCTCGGCAAAGAAACCGTCCAAAACGTGATGGTCTTCCGTTTTTCCAACAACATCATCGAGCCATTGTGGAACCGCAATTACGTCGATCACGTGCAGATCACTGCGGCGGAAACTGTCGGAGTGGAACATCGCGGCGGCTTCTACGAGACCGCCGGCGCCCTCCGCGACATGGTGCCAAACCACCTCTTCCAACTCTTGACCATGACGGCCATGGAGCCGCCCATTTCCTTTGACGCCGATCAAGTCCGCAATAAGCAGGCGGAAGTGCTGCACGCTATCCAGCCGCTTAACCCCGAAGATGTTTTGAAAAACATGGTGCGCGGCCAGTACGGCGGAGGCACGGTAGACGGCCAGCGCGTCGCGGGCTACCGCAGCGAGCCGGATGTCGCTCACGATTCGAATACAGAAACTTTTGTCGCTCTGAAATTACAGATCGACAACTGGCGCTGGGCCGGCGTGCCATTCTATCTGCGTACCGGGAAGCGCCTCGCGCAGCGCACCACGGAGATCGTGATCCAGTTCCGCCGTACGCCCTTCGTCTTGTTCCGCAACACTTCGGTTAAGAATCTCGAAACCAACCGCCTAGTTATCCATATTCAGCCTGAGGAAGGGATTTCTCTCAGCTTCGGCGCAAAAGTTCCCGGCTCCGTTATGAAGCTCGGCCTCGTAAACATGGATTTCGATTACACCACCTATTTCGGATTGGAGCACAGCACCGGCTATGAGCGGCTGCTGCGCGATTGCATGGCCGGTGATGCCACTCTCTTTCAGCGATCGGACATGGTCGAAGCCGGATGGAATGTGATTCAGCCTATTCTGGATGTCTGGCACGCTCTTCCCGCGCGTGGTTTCCCGAACTATGCGGCAGGCTCATGGGGGCCCATCGAGGCAGACGATTTGCTAGAACGCGATGGCCGGTCCTGGCGGCGCATTGGCGAAGAAGAAGTCGACAAGCGTGGCAGGATCGCCGTCCCCGATAGGACCGGGATCATCACCTGAGAGAGAAAACGAGTGAACCGTGAGATTCGAATCCTGGCGGACGGCGCGGCCATCGCCAAGCGCGCCGCGCAGGAATTCGTTCAAGCTGCGGCAGAAGCAGTACGCATCAAAGGCTCCTTCAATGTGGCGCTGGCTGGAGGTTCGACTCCGAAAGCACTTTACAGCCTCCTTGTAAATGATCCGGCGCTGCGTTCGCAGGTTCCCTGGGATAAAATGCATCTGTTCTTCGGTGACGAGCGCCATGTCGCGCCGGACCACCCAGACAGCAATTTTCGAATGGCTTTGGAGGCGATGATTTCGAAATCGCCGCTGAAGCCTGAGCAGGTCACGCGGATCAAAGGCGAGTATCCCGATGCAGACGAGGCCGCACTCGAATACGAGAAGGCTCTGCGAGAATATTTCAAGGTGAAGGCCGATGAGTATCCGCGTTTTGATCTCGTTTTGGCCGGGATGGGCAACGAGGGCCACACCCTCTCCCTCTTCCCGGGAACCAAAGCGCTGCATCCTGATGGGCGGCTAGTTGTACGAAACTGGATCGGCAAGCTGTACACCGAGCGAATTACACTCACCGCCCCCGCAGCTAATAACGCCGCGCTCATCATTTTCATGGTGACCGGAGTGGACAAAGCCCCGGCGCTTAAAGCGGTACTCGAAGGTCCATTCGAGCCAGACCAATTGCCGGCGCAACTGCTCCAGCCGCAAAATGGAAAACTGCTCTGGCTGGTGGACACCACCGCCGGCAGCATGCTTACATCTGGAATTCGCGATTAGCCGACGGCCTTGCAGTCACAGTACAATGGATGCCTTCGACGCCCCAAGGATAAATTGAGGTTGAATTGAGGAGAAAGCAATGGCAACAACGTTGACATCAGGAAAAATCGAAACCTATCTCGGCGCAAAAGCCGAATCCCTGCTGGGATTCAAGTCTCCGAAGATCGCCAAGGAGCGCCTGCATCTTCCCGGTCCGGACTTCATCGACCGCGTTTATGCCGCAACGGATCGCAACCTACGCGTGCTCACAAACCTTCAGCGCATGTTTGGCCACGGCCGGCTGGGCGGCACTGGTTATCTCTCGATCTTACCTGTCGACCAGGGCATCGAGCACTCCGGCGGCGCCAGCTTCGCTAAGAATCCCGATTATTTTGACGGCGGCAACATCGTCAAGCTGGCCATCGAAGGCAGCTGCAACGCCGTGGCTTCCACCTTCGGCGTGCTCGGCTCTGTCGCGCGCAAATACGCCCACAAAATCCCCTTCATCGTGAAGATGAACCACAACGAGCTGCTGACTTTCCCCAACAAAGCCGACCAAATCCTGTTCGGCACCGTGCCGCAAGCCTACGACATGGGCGCAGCCGCCGTTGGCGCCACCATCTATTTTGGCTCCGACCAGAGCGGCCGCCAGATCGTGGAAATCAGCCAGGCCTTCGCGCACGCCCACCAGCTCGGCATGGCTACCGTCCTCTGGTGCTACCTCCGCAACAACGCCTTCAAGAAGGACAAGGACTATCACCTCTCCGCCGACCTCACCGGCCAGGCCAACCACCTCGGCGTGACCATCGAAGCCGACATCATCAAGCAAAAGCTCCCCGAGAATAATGGCGGCTACCAGGCCCTCAACATGGGCGATTCCAGCTACGGCAAATTCGACAAGCGCATTTACACCGACCTTTCCAGCGACCATCCCATTGACTTGACCCGCTATCAGGTCGCCAACTGCTACATGGGCCGCGCTGGCTTGATCAACAGCGGCGGAGCTTCCGGCGCTAACGACTTCGAGGAAGCCGTCGCCACCGCCGTCATCAACAAGCGCGCCGGCGGCACCGGCCTTATCTCCGGCCGCAAAGCTTTCCAGCGCCCCATGAAAGAAGGCGTCCAGCTCCTCAACGCTATCCAGGACGTGTACCTCAGCCCCGAAGTCACCGTCGCCTAGCTTAATCTTTTCAGCTTGCTAGGGCAGCCCGTTGCGGCGGAGGTGCGCCCTCCTTTGCCCGAGTATCGTTATATTAAGTTATTCATTCTAAACAACTTAACTAAAACGCCCGCAACCCTCATCCCCAAAACGGGTTCTAATTCATAAGAGCAGCCTTGTGTGGCGATCGGCCGCTCTTTGTAGGGCAAAAAAAACGCCCAGCGAACGCCAGAAAGGTGTGAATCATGCGTATCGCTCGTTTCATCTATTCGTTGTTCTTCGCCGTTGGATTACTGGCCATCCCGGCTCAATCGAAAGCGCAAGTTGCAGTCGGCATCTCCGTTCAGTTTGGGCCTCCAGTGCTGCCGATTTATGCGCAACCCATCTGCCCCGGACCTGGCTACCTCTGGACCCCTGGCTACTGGGCTTACGGTCCAGACGGGTACTTCTGGGTTCCCGGCACTTGGGTATACCCGCCGGAAGTCGGCCTGCTCTGGACTCCGGGGTATTGGGCTTTTGAAGACGACTTGTACGTCTGGTCTCCAGGCTACTGGGGACCCGAAGTCGGCTTCTACGGCGGCATTAACTACGGTTTCGGCTACACCGGTGTCGGCTTTTTCGGCGGCTACTGGAGAGGTGGCAATTACTACTACAATCGCTCGGTAACCAACGTGGACGTCACCGTCGTTCACAATACCTACAACACGACAGTCATCAACAACAATAGCACCCGGGTCAGCTTCAATGGCGGCCGGGGCGGAACCGCCGCTAGTCCGACGTCTCGAGAGATGGAAGCGGCCCGTCAGCATCACATTTCCATGACCTCGGAGCAGACCCGGCATCAGCAATCCGCCAGCAGCAACCGCACTTTGCTGGCTTCGGTGAACCACGGTCGCCCAGACATTGCCGCCACACCGCGGCCCGGCGAATTCCACGGCCGCAGCGCGGCGGAAACTGGCAGACATGGCAGTTCGAATCGTCCTTTCGAAAACCAGAAGGAGGCAAGTCATCCCGGTAGACCGCCTGAGAACGGGCGCGCCATCGAAAACCGTCCTCTCGAAAACCCAAGGGAAACGAATCATCCGGTGAAGCCATCAGCGAATAACGGGCGTACCTTCGAAGACCCTCCTCCCACCTCGCGGCCTTCGAATTCCTCACGCGTCAATCCTGGTTTGGAACAGAAGCAACAGCGGGAACTAGAAAAGATGCGCCGGCAGCAGGATTCGGAGCGTCAGAAGGTGCAACAGCGGCACGTCCAGGAACAGCAAAAACTGGAACGACAGAGGCCGAATGATCAACGGCAGCAGGAGCAGCTCCAACGCCGCCAGCAACAGCAAGTGGAGCAAACGCAGCAGAAGCACGCTCAACAGTCACAAAAGACACAAGAGCGCCAGCAGCGAGAAGTACAAAGACAGCAGAATAAGGAACCGAAGGGCGGCCGCCCTCCGGAGCACCAGCGATAACAAATCGGGATAGGGGGAGCAGTCACCTGCTCGCCCCTCCCACACCACCCGACAGGCGGGTCCGCATCGGGCGGTTCAGTAAGTTGAGCCCCGGCGGGCCGGAGGTTCGAGTCGTCGTTCGCCACAAGGGCTTCGCCACTCTGCAGGTTTCCGTTTCGGCTTCACCGTCTTCTGAACCTGCAAAGCTCAGCCGAAGCTGATTGGCTGGCGCAGTGCCACCC